>JGI10211J34971_10002300_pt1 | contig 15660 bp, 12 predicted proteins | sample Etolagsediment_FD_34971 | JGI IMG/M metagenome (IMG submission 34971) | reverse complement strand
AAACGAGGAGGATCCCAACGACTATTACCAAATATGAAGTTCTCTGGATACTTCTTATATAGATTTAGAAAAATATTATCTACAACGGATTTGATACTATCCTCTAAACTACTAGAGCTATAACCAGTTATTCCCGCTTGTTGTGATAAAGGCAAAGTCCATGTCTTTAAACTCTCAAAAAGAGGGGACTCTGTAGCCAAGGCATACCAAACTAGGAAGGGTAAATAGGATTCCCAAAGTTCAATAGCTCTTCCTGAAACATCTAAAATAGACTCTGTTACTAGGTTATTTAACGCAGATTGAATACCTTCTAAAGTTCCTGTTTTTTTGTAAATTTCTACAGCAGTTCTAAGTTGATGTCTCCACTTATCAGGATTGTTTCCTCTAAGCTTCCAACCTATTAAATCAGCAATATATTGTAGCTGTTCACCTTTAACAGAATTTACATCATAAACTAGCTGAAGATTTTCTATAGCATCTGAATAGTCTGCCATAGCAAGTCCCATAAGTGTCTCAAACTTTCTTAAAGGTCCTTTACTAACCTTATCTTCTAAAAGAATAGTAGAATTAATATATGTTTCAAAAGCATCTTCAACTTTAAAATCAAACTTATCAATATATAACTTGGAATATACAGCATCCACTAAAGTTATTAAATTATCTAATTTTTGAGTACCACTTGTATAAAAAGCAACTATACCATCAGAGGGGTCCAAGATAGCGTCCGCTGATCCAGACACATAATTTTCAGGAATTAAATTATTGTCTCTCCAATTTGAATTATTTTGATAGTTTTTCCAAATATACTCGGTATACGCTTTTACTCCGTCAACAGTTTCTAAAGTTTCTCCAAGATAAACCTTAATTAAATCTCTAGCCACTAAGCTAGATGGGGCTAGTTGGTATGCTACAGGAACAGGTGTATTTAAAAAATAGTACCATCCTAAATTTTCAGTCAAGTAAATATGCACACTAGAAGCATCAGCATTATTAGTTAGTGCTGATAAAGTAACAGTGTTTCCCTCTAAAGTAGTCGAGCTATTGTGTCTAGCAGGAATTAATAGAGGGCATAGTGTTTCAGAAACATAAGTGTAAAAATCAGAACTAGTGTTATAATCTTTTAGTGAGACTCCCAATGGGTTTAGTATGGTAGTTTCTAAAGTATAAGGCGTTACTTGAGTTAATTGGTTTTGTTTTACAAAAAACTTAGAAATTCCAGAAATAGAATCTAGATCTTCTGTAACTGTTCCATCAATAGAAGAAAGAGGCAAAACCCCAGTTACAATGGAAGCGGCTCTAATATGTGAATTAATTATATCGGAAAAAGGATTAAGCTCTAATCCACTTACTGATCTGTCGTCAAACTTATAGACTTCTGGAGTTATAAGCTCTAGAATTTCAACAAAATTAGTTTTAGTATAATTTCGTCTTTTTTGATTAAACTGGTTAGTCATTACTGTAGTAGATCCACATTAATAGTTAGATTATTGAGTTGAATAATCTCGTTGAAATCAACTAAAATATCTTTATCAACATTGTCTATAGTTGAAAATCTTACTTGATTAATTTCAAAAATTTGTCTATTTAATTCTGATAAGTTCAAAGCTTGTCCAAACTCCCTATTATCTACATTCATATAAGATAATATTTTATCTCTAACTTTTCCAGTAATTGTAGATTGATTATTCTCTTCTTCTTCATCAATCTTAATTGTAACTACAAGGTCTAGGGTTCTTACTAATCCGTCTACTATAACAACTTCGTCTGTTACCATCTTCTTTTTATTTATAGCCGAAAGTAGATTACTTTTAAATGTAGGAGTTGCTTTTCTTAATTGAAAGTCTGAGGCTTTTTCAAGAATATAAATATCAATTATATTTCCAGAAGCATATGCTTTTCTAGTGGCCGCTGTGGCCTTTCCTACTGTTCCCCAAGAGCTTATAAAGGAGTTTGAAAAAGAACTATAATCTTCTAAAGTAACAATCCTATCTTGTCTTCTAAAAGTTAGTGGAGCATACTTTTTTGCTCTTTCCACTGTTTCAGCGTTTGCTCCCCCAGTAGCTACTGAAGTATTTGTTAATGTAGATGTAATTCCTGTACCTGCATCAATGTCTAGTGTATTATTAATAGCGTTTCTAGAAATGTTGCCTCTTGAACCCCCACCAACTCTATAAGTAACAAAGTAAGTTGATCCTGGATTTGGAGAAACACCCGCTAGACCGTTTCCAAAAACGATGGTAGCACCATAGTTATCATCATAAACGACTTCATAAACTCTATCAGTAGATCCAGAAGCAAAAAATACATTTTCTACTTGAGTATATCCACCAGCAACATCAGTATTTGTAGAATCTATATAAACTTGAATACTTCCGTCTACGACTGGAAATTGGCTAAGTTGTATGGTTTTTTGTTCTTCAGTAGAATCAAAAGTTCCAGATTCCGTCGATAAAGCGCCTTCCTGTAAAGCTAAATCATTGTAAAAGGTTTCTCCTATATTTGTAGTGATCTGTAAATCAGCCGTAGTATTGTTTAAAGGGTCAATAAGACCATTAGTAACTTTATATAAAGTGAAGGATAAAGCTTCTCCGTCTTCTGGAGAAGTTGTAGAAACAACTCTAGTTGCTGCGGGTATTGTTATTGTCTTAGCCCCCGGTGCGGTGCTGAAGGTAATACCCGCATCAGCAGCGGACGAAAGAGGACCCCGCATTTTAACACCTATCAAGTCAAGAAGCTTTTTAACGCTAGATCTTTTTTTAGCTGTTTGTAAAATATTTTCATTAGCCAGCATATCCGCTTTCATTGACATAACCGAACCCATATAAGCAACAAGCTCTAAAAACATAATTCCTAAGTCTGATTCAATAAAGTACTCATACTCATTAGGGTATGCAGCTTTTGCGTAGTCAATTAGAGATTGCCTTAAACTAACAAAATCTGAGTTAGCAAAATTAATTAAATTAGCCTTCTTCCTTAAAGGAAGTTTAGCTAACTTCATAAAGTCTGATGATAAGGTTCCAGATAAGTTCATGATAATGTTACGGGTATATCAAATACTATTAAATCTTCAGCTAATAATTGCACTCTTAAAACAACCTTTATTGCTCCACCTTCAGCAGTTCCTTTATCCGCAGCGGGTCCTACGGAAAGGCTTAGTATTCTAGCTCCTTTTATATACCTATTAAAAGATGAATTTATTTCTGATCTAATTTGCAAAAATAAGGATTCGTCTATTGGTTGAAATAAAAAGCGCCTTAAACTACAACCAAAATTAGGCTGCATAACTCTTTCACCTTTTTCAGTTTTTAATAATTGAGTTATTGCTCCTTTAATTAGCTCTATTCCAGTTACTTTAGTAAAAAATCCTCCTTGAGTTTTATCTTTATGCAAAGGATAACCAAGGCCAAAGATTTCTCTTTTTTTAGATTGAGAGGACTTTTCAGAAAAAGAGGATGGTCTTAATCCAAATAAATTTTCTGTTAACTTTGTTGCCATTAGATTTTAATATTTTTGAAGAAGCCTTGTTGTGCTTTATAGTTATTTAAAACTTCATCATTATTTAGTGGTTTAGAATAAAACTTTAAACTTCCTATGTGGCCTCGAAGCCCGCTAATAATTCCTCCTCTATCTCCTCCCATGAAGTTTCCATTTAGATACATACCATCTGTCCATCCTCCACCAACAATCCAAGGAGTATAAAAGGGATTAGCCAGTGGACCTGTTTTTATAGTAGTAGGTCCATCTGTCGTTGAAGCGGTATATTCAAAACTGTTTGGTTTTATAAAAGTTGGTAGCTTAGGTGCGCTTCCTGGATCTTCGCCAAATACAGCAGTTATTGAAGAAGTAGTTAGTAAAGTTCCGTCTGCATAAAATCTTATTTCATTTTTTCTAGGTTCAACTGTAACATCAACTAATACAAATTGAGAAGATACATTTCCTATTAAATTATTAGACGAAAGATCAATTTTCATTTTATAGAAGGATTCTATATCATTACAATCATCATTATTAATCCAAGAAAGTGAAGAAGAGTCCCTTGAGATAGTTGGAGCCATAAAGAAGCTTAAAGAAGAAACGGGATCATTATCCGCGTTATCGTTACTGTATCCCGTATTCTCTTGAGTAATCCTTCTATCCCTAGTAAACCCACAGATCAACCCTTTAACAAAATTTGTTCCTTTTTTATTTTCTAAGAAATCTAGATCAGGAATCTCCCCCAAGTAGTTCACTGCGGATACTCCAGTAGTAACTCCAGTATTTTCACTAGCTAATAGAACCTTTGTGAGCGATGAAGTTGTTCCGCTTAACCATCCTAGTTCTGCGTCTGTTATATTTGGAACATGAACCCAGCACTCCATAGTAAATCCAGAGTTTTTATAAGCCAGATCTCTGAATTCAGGAGTATCAGGAAGGCGAACTACACTACCAAGAGCCGAAGCTCCTTGAGTAAATGTAGACTTGTTTTTTACAATACCTTCTAAGTAAGGAACAGCTAATCCTGAAAAGAATAGATTTTGCGGATTGGTTCCTATCAATTGTGCGTTATTATACATATTATCTGTAGCACAATTGGTTAAATTAAAATCAGTAGAAGATGGTAGTGTAGTTCTAGTATCTAAAAAGTTATAGATAGCAAATAGACTATCAGTTACGATCTGATCATTTAGAGATAGTACAGTAGCGTCAGTTTGTCCAGAAGGGCTATAAATAATACTACCCTTACCTATAGCAGGAACCGTAAGATGATTAAATCCGATTGATGCTGCTTTGGCTGCTGATTTGACAAACTTTGGGGTTATTGGAAGTACAATACCGTCTAACTCTGCATTGGAAAAAGCTAAAGCTTTTTGTTTTTCTAGATCAACAGAAAGATTGTATTTTTCTAAAACAGAGAAATCATTAATAGGAATTTTTCCTGGTTCAAAAATAGCATTTTCATCACCATAAAGCGTAGGAACTTTTACAATTACTTCTATTTGCTTTTTTCTTCTATTTATTTTATGATTATGATTAGCGATTTCTGAAATTATAACCTGTCTTTGATTTATTACAAAAGCAGAATCTTCTCCAAATTCAGATATAAAATCTAGTAATTCACCAGATAAATCATATGCGTGCTTATCTCTCTGTTGTTTTAATACAGAAAGAAAATGATCTTCGTCATAGTATGATTGCATACCTTGACTATCATCAATATCGTCTAAATCAAAAATATTATCAGTAAATTTATTTAAAGAATCAATAGACACTTGATCCCCTTTTCCACCTAAATTAGGATCATACTTATAGGTCCATAAGTCTCCAGGATCTATATTATTTTTTATACTTAAAAATACAGGATCCAGCCCTCCAGAAATACTATCGTAGTATAATCCATCAGAAGTTACTAAAAACTGCCCATCCCTACTTATCGGAGGTCCATATGTAAGCCTGAATATTTCTTCACCAGGAGCTTTCACTAATCCAGGATCTTCTACGGGACATCTTCTATAGCTAGTTCCCTCTAAAATTTCATCAAACTCGGCTGAATCAGGAAGACACGGCTCTAGCTCTGGATTAATTGCTCTTTCAGCTAGTATAGAGTTAATTACTCCAATTTGAAAATTAACATTATTTATAAACTCTAAGTTAGGTTCTACCTGATTCTTTACATAATCACTTATGTCCTCATCATTTATTCCTAATGATCTTAAAAGGTCTGGAGTGCCATAACCTTTATTAGCTTCAAAATTTCTTCCTATACTTTGAATACAATCAATAATACTTTCAACATCTTGAACAATATCAGAAATCTCATTATATACTGTCGCAATCGCTCCGAAGGCTGCTATTGCAGCTAAGATACCATTATCGGCTCCATAAGGTAACTTAAAAAAACCAGAATCATCTTCAGCTAATCCAAAGTAATCTAAAAGGTCTTGATAAAATTGAGAAATTGCTTCTTCAGCGCGTCTTTTCCCTTCTTGGAAACTTTTATTCATTAAAAGTAATGCATCCCCTGGAAGTAATGCCAAGGCATCTCTAGCAAGATTTAAAGCACAAGAAGGGACACCAAAAGAGGTTCCAAGAGCGCCTAGCGGGTCAGACCCGGTATTTCCGGTTATAGTTGCAAAAGCATCAAGATCAAAACTAGCCATGATTTAATAAGGGGTAAATAAGCCTGTTGGGCCATAAGGGTTTATGGGTAGCCCTGGAGAATTTGATACATCTGCTTCCTGGGCTAAATCTGAGTTTAAGTCAATAGTTTCTCCATCTATATTTACAGGACCACTCGATTTAAGATTTATTCCTAAACTTCCAGTTAAATTTAGTAGTCCTGTTGAAAAGATATCTACTGAATTATTTGATAAAAATGATATTTTTCCAGCAGTAATTTGAACTTCTGCTGCTTCAATGATCACTTTATTTGGACCTCCAGGAGTAGACGGACCTGATCTAATAACTATTTGATTATCTGGGGGAGACGGAATTGGAGAAATATCGGGAAGACATTCGATAAATACTTTACTTTTACCAGATCTTGTTAGAATATTAACACCATTAGTATTGCTTTGGATGTTAATATTACCTGATTTAAATCTATTTTGTGGTAGTGCGTTATAACCTGTTGAAGAGTTTACAAAATTGATCTCACAACCGTCTATTACATTAAACGCTGTAGTTCCATTTTTGTTTATAAATCTTTGAGAACCTATGGTTTCTAAAACACTGCCTTGTCTTGGTGCTGCAAAACTACTAGGAAATCCTGTTAAAGCGAAGTAACTTCCTTTGGCTGTATCTAAACTAATGGCGTCTTTAACATTAGTATCAGATAGAGTTATTTTTTTACCAGAGGGAGTGTAAAGCATAGTATGAATAGTATTGCCAACCTTACCTATTGTTTGAGATAACTCTAATCCACATCCTAAATCATTTTGGATAACTAAGTCTGAATCAAAACCATTACCTCCCTTTGTAGCCCCACCTCGATCTACTCCTATTGTAAAGGAAGAATTTCTAGCTTGATTTGGATTTGGTGAATCTCCTACCCAAGCATTAGCATCACAAGTTGCTAAGTAAATCCAAGTTTTTGATCCTTTTGGTTTACAAACAATAATGGTAGCTCCAGTTATAGGAACTGGAGCTTTTATTGTTCCTTTTCCTCTGGTATTGTAATACGAGGATAAGTAAACTTTTTTCTGCTCCTCATCCCCAAAAATCCTGGCTTTTACTGTTCCAGATCTCTCTACATCAAAATTATCTGTTACCGTTGCTAAACAAAGTTCCATAAAATTATCTCTTTCTTACTAATTCAAATTGTGACTCAAGATTACTTCCTGTCATTTTATGAGTATACCCTAGTATATAATAGTTTTTTGGTAACTGTAATAATCGAGATCTTCCTCCAGGAGGCTCGACTTCAAACTGTGCTTCTTTTCCAATTAAATAAAAAGAACCTAATCTAAAGGCGGGGGATTGTGTTGTTAACGAGATAGATAACTGTAAATCATTAAACTGGTTTATTAGCCTTGCTTGAAATTCCGTTTCACTAATTAATAGATTATCATCAAAAACACAAACTAAACTATTCAGATTCTTAGATTTTGATTTTATCTGTTCAAGTAATATATTAGCATACGCTTTAAGTATACTTTCTCTTTTTTTAAATTCTGTTCCCAGGGAAAGGTTAATAGTGAGGTTAGAAAGTTCATCTATAGTGTTATTAAAAAATTCATTAATTTTATCTATATCTCCTCTATAGTAATCATAAATAGGTTCTAATATTTTTATTAGTTCCTCCTCAGTATTAGCATAAGGTCCAATTCCTTCTGAAATAAGCTTTTGTATTTCTTGAGGAACTGTAATTCCTAAATATTGAACTTGATTTAATAGTTTTCCACTAATAGAGTCTAGGGCGTTTCTATAAGTTTCGTTTTCATTTATATTAAACTTAGAAATTTTATAATAATTATCTCTTCTACTTTTGTTTTGGGTTGTAAATATTGGAAAAAAATTAACATTACTAATAACAGATGCTTTGGTTTGTTTAAATTGATCTGAATTTATAATTTTATCATCAACTGGATGAAGAAGGCTCTCATTAGAGTATGCTGTAACACCACCAAGACCATATAAATAATTATTTATTAATCCTCGTTCACCAAATATTATTACATTTTCTTCTCCAGGGTCGTCATTATCAATTCCTAAAAGATCACTTCCAGCAAAGTCATCTCTTTTCATAAAATCGTTAAAAGCTGTATTAGTTTCAGTATACATTTTCCATTGAAAGTCTAATCCAGCTAATGAGTTTAATTTACCAAGAAAAGTTTTTAGTTTATCACCAAATTCACTGTATGTTATAATACCATCATCATCCTCATAGAGCGTATCATCTAAAACAAATTTATATCTTATAGATCTAAATTCGTTGTTTGCTTTATCATTAAAAGATACCTCCGTCTCATCTTCACCTATTAAATTTTTATAGTATCCCTTTAGTTTGTTAAGAGGTATATTTCGTTTAACTGGAATAGTTAAAGAAGGATTTACATTTTCTTGAGGCGGGGATATATTTACTTCTACAATATCGACACCTAGCTGTTCTGCAAAACTTCGTAAAACATAATATTGTTGTAAGGCTTTATCTGATGTGGAATAGAAAGCCTCATCCGCCTGAGCTTCTAGTAAAGCTAGAGTAAAAGGAGCATTTAGATCTACTGGAGCCTTTCGGTATCCATATACAGAGTTTTCATAATAGGATGTTATCTTGTCTAAACAAACTTTATTTATATTTGGTAATAAAACAATTACATTTTTATGTGTAGGTCCAGCTAGAGATCTAATATAACTCCTAAGTAAATCTTTTATGATTAGATGAAAATCTATATCCAATTCAGAAGTATAAGTCGCTAAATTTCCTAGTCTAGCCTTTGTTGGGTATACTTCTTCAGAGCTTCCAGGATTTACTTTGGGGTAAAGATTTATTAAGTTTGAAGATCCTTGTCTTTTTATTACTGTAGGTTTAATTGCGGCTGAATTTGTTAGTCTCCTAATAAAACCCCCATCACCCACTTCTTTTGCTATTGGAGTTAAAGAGATTGTATAATCTAAGTATTGATTTTCTGATGCTTTAACATTAACTGAGTGTACAGTACATTTATGAGGACCTGATATGTCATTTTTATAATCATTATAAGAAGACCTAGAAGAGTATAAAACATATAGATAAGGAGTGTTATAAGATTTTGTTTTATCAAATAAAGGAAGACCTTCTCCACCTAATGCATCTAATTCTTGTTTATATTTTCTATAAGCCTCTTTACTATGTCCTTGTATTAAAAACTTTTCTAAAGGAAAGGCTATCTGACTTTCGTTTAAAACTAATTCAATTTGATTTGCCGATTCTCCACTTTCAGAAACTCCGTGCGTGTGTGTAAAAGAAATAAATTTTTTATTTAATCCAGGTAGTTTTAGATTAAATCCATTTAAAATTAGAAAATCTTCAGGATTTTGCTTTTCTAAAAAGTTATTAAACTCTGCTTCTGAACTAAAAACTCCATTAGCTAGATTATTAATAATTTTTTCATTATAAGTTATTACTAACATTATATTTTTGGAATTAAAATTTTATCTCCTACATTAAAGCCCTCAAAAGGGTCAGTGATATTATTAATTTTCATCAACAACCACCACTTGTCTGGAGTGTCATAAAACAGATTGGAGATTAAATCTGGTCTATGCTCGTAGCCTATTGGAACAAATCCAACTGTATAGCTTAGGTTATTTTCAAAAGTTTCTGTAAACTCATCTGCTTTTTTAGAACCAAAAGTAGTTTTAATTTTAGCAGTTTTATGTTCTACAATTTCATATCCCAAAGAGTATTGAGAAACTAGATTTTTAATTAGATCTTCCATTACACTATTCTAAAATAATATTTGTTTGTGGAGAAATGTCTAGAGAGAAGGGTTTATTTATTACAGAACTCCATCCGTTTACTGCATCACCAACAATACTATAAACAGCATCAAATTGCTCTAATAAAGAAGCGTCGTTATTTTCATTTTTTTGATCTTCTATATAATCCCTAGCCTCAACTAAAGATATATCTACCTTTATGTGATGAGGTAATAAAGAACCTAACTCGTATGGAGTATCTTCTTGTATTTTTATATCATAGTTTATACATAAGCACGGTACATTCTGATATAAAACTCCATAATTTAAAAAAATTATAGGAGGGAGCCCTGTTTGTCCTTCTTTATTTAAAACTCCACTTCTAAATAAATTTATCATGTATATGAAAGCATCTAATTGTTTATATATAGCTTGATTTTCTAGGTCATCTTCTTCAAATTGTAGTTGAGATATTTTAGAAAGAATTACTTCCTCCGTGTATAGTTTTTTTGTAGAAATTGGTTTATTGCTATATGAGTCTAAAAACCCAGCAGGTAATAAAGGAGTAAAGGGATCTCCAAATGTAGGAAATACAGGATCTTTTCTCTTATATCTTAGATTAGAATAATAGCTATAAGTGTCCATGTAAGAGTTAAAGACTATCTCATTTTTTAAATACTTTTGTCTTAAATTTTTTGAATATGGAACTGGATTATCGTTTACACTCGTTTCTATAGAAAATTTTAGCTTATCAATGGTTTTCTTTTCTTCATTAGTTTCTGTATTTTGATAACTAAAAATTGAATTTGATTCTATAAAATGATTTAGATTTAAAGTAAAGCTTAAATCAATTTTTTTACTATCAGTTCTTACATAATTATAAGTTGGTTCTACCTGATTAGCTCCAGTCTTTATATCATATGAGGGTTTTCTAGACTCAGAAATATTAATATTAGAGTAGAAGGGTACTTTTCTAATTACAGGATCGTTACTTCCCAAAAAAACATAGTTTAAAAAACATCTTTCAGGAAACAGTCTATCAGTTATAGGAGAATTAGTCATTAGAATATAAATCCTTGGGCTCTAAGTTTAGATCTTAATAAATTGTCTTGTAATATACCCTTTGTGTCTATTGATTCACTAAGAGCTTGTATAACTACCTGTAGATTAGCTTCATTAACTGATATTAATTGTTGCAAAGTATCAATTGTTTCTTTATTTAATTCTTTTAAAACATTTTTAGTAAAAACCCCGGTGTTCACGCCGCGGGTGGTGGCAACAGTTGCCGTAACTCTACCTTCCTCAAAAGCATTAATTAAACTAAGCATACTTTGTGAAGCTTTTGAAGCTTCTAAAATTGTAGCCTCTGCTTGTATCCCTGCTGATTCTATTGCTAATTTTGCCTTTTTACTAGAAGCCTCATCCTTAGCAATACTTGCCACTTCTCCTGTGTTTTTATCAATGCCTTGTAACGAGGAGTTAATATCAGTTAAAGTATTTTTTAAACTAAGATCAGGACCTCCAAGTAATCCTGAAAATAAATTAGCTATTCCAGTAAATGTTGCGGAAAGTACATCAGCAACAAAAGTAATTGCAGGCATTAAAAAATCTAAAATATTAAATATTAAAACTCCTACAGCCCTTCCTATTGAAAATAATACCTCACCAAAAGCCATTACAGCATCAATCACTGGTTTTAATCTTACTTTAAAACCCTCCAATCCTCCAGTAGTAGACTCAATTGAACTCTTAATTCCTTCAAAAACTCCAACTAAGATACCAGCAATTATAGCTATTTTTGCAAGAGGAATAAGAAAAACTTTAAATCCTGAAGTAATAGCAGGTATTATTGAGCTAAAAGGTTTTAATATATTTCCTATTGGGCTTTGTGACAACCGCCCAACCCTAACTCTTGCAATCCTTCCAGCCCTAGTTCCACGGGCACTAGCAACTACGCTTGCTGAGGCTTGATTTAACGCAATTGAAAAAGTTCGTATGGCAATTATAGAAGCTCCAACAGAACCAACTAGCAAAGCAATAGACTCTAAAGGTGAAGAGAATAAAGTTTTTAATACAGCAGAATTTGAGGATAGAGCATCTTGAAACTTGTTTATACCTAGTTCAATTAGAGTAATTAATGAATTTATAAGATCTTGATTATTTAGTACTAAATTAAAGAAAGATTCTCTCACAGGATCAAAGACTTTTAGTAGTCTTTGATTAATATCATAAAAAACTTGTTGTTGTTTTGTATTTTCTAAAATAGCTTGGTCGTATTTTTTAAATAATGCAACAACTGACCCTCCCAGATCGGAGAATAAAGCTTTAGAAGCAGCACCTACAGCAGTTATGTCTTTTCCATAAGTAGCTTGAAATTCTGATACTCTTTGACCTGCAATACGAATCGCTTCTAATTGTAGAGCTTTTTGTTCTTCCGCTGTAACCGCAAAAGATATTTGTTGTCTAATAGAAGCTAATCCTAAATTATTAATTACAGATAAATTTTCAGATCCTGCACTGTAAAGTATGCCTAAAAATTTATTTACTTCTTTTTGTAACCCAGGACCAAAAGCTCCTTGAACTTGAGCCGCAGCTTCAACTACAGGTTCAGCAAGGTTAGTTATATTAAGAATATCCTTATTAGCGTTAATAAACTCAGATAAGGACTGTACCAAGAACTCTGTGCTTACTTGATACTGTTTTGAAGTAGAATCTAAAATTCCAGCTAGATCATTAGAAGAATCGCTATTGAATCCTAATTGTTTTTCTAGAGTTTGAAATAACTCAATCGTCTTCTTATAATCTTGATTTGTTACTTTTTGAAATTCTGCTAACTTAAGAACTCCTGTAGAATTTAAACTTACTCCTTTAGATAAGGCTTCAAAGGCAACAGATAATCTTTGTGTAATAGTTCCATCTAATTTTTTTATGGCTCCACCAAGATCTGAAGAACCTAAACTAAAAGTTCTTCCTAAAGCTGCTGAAACCTTTTGACTATCAGAAACAGCATCTATACTATCCTGAAGAATATCAGTAGCTTTGTAAACTGCTGCGGTTAGTGCAGCTAATTCTGCTGGTATTTCTGCCATAATTATTTTTTAGATATCTTATAAAGGGGACCTATCACATAAGGTTTTCCTAAAATAAAAGTTTTATAGTCTTCATCTCGAAGTTGTCTATTTTTATATAGAGCGATTAACGAATCTGGGGTATAAGTACGAGCACTAGAAACAGGAACCTCAAATCCAGTTAACAGTAGATTTCCTGTTTTTGCTGATTTAGTTACTGGCTCAATCACAAGAACTACTCTCCAAGAGGCTACAGTAGCTAAAGAATATTTAGCTCTATATAAGAAAACTAAGATGTCACCTGGGGAAGCACAAGAGTCGGATTTAGGAACTTCTGCTATATCCAAGAACTCATCAGCACCTACTTGAGATAAAAAATTTGAAATTGTTGGTGAAAATCTGCCCATGATCCCTCTTATATAATATATATAGATAAATATAAAAAATGTATAGTGATAATATAGATATAGCTATTGTTGATTTTCTTGATTTACTAAATGAAACATTAAGTTATTCATTTGTAGAGAAATGGAGATATAAGTACTCTGAAAAGTTTATAAAGCACTTTCAATTAAAACTTCTAGAATCCATGAATAAGGGTAAGCCTATCAAGAAAAAAAGGCTATACAACTACCTGACTAAGAAATGTAAATACTCAAGTGAGCAAGTACTTCATTTCTTTGATAGCATAGATATTGAAATCTATAGCCCTTTTATATATGGTCATTTAGACTGATCTTCTTTTTTCTTTGCCTTGAGTTCTTCTATCTTCTTCTCACAAACATCGTGTGAGTTAAACTCAGGGCAACAGCCTTTGTAGGCGCACCAATTACAGAAATCATTACGGCTGGGGTGGAACTCAGTCTTTTTCTTTTTACGAATCTTCCAGACCTCATCAACTACTTTGTTGACATGAGCAGAGATTTGGGGATAGGAATAAGATACATGAACAAAGTTATTAGTAAGGGGGTAGTAGTGGGATGCGACAATATCAGTATACTTTACCCCATACAGTTTGCTGACTGCGTAAACATAACCTTTTAGCTGAGAATCCTGATACAGGTCCATCTTAGTCTTCTCTCGCTTGGAAGTCTTGTAATCAATGATTAAATAACCACCATCGGTTCCCTTGATTACTCGGTCAATGATTCCGTTTAGAGTTATATCATTTCTTAGGTCAACCTCAAAGACAAGCTCTGTGGCTACAGTTTCTCCTAGCTTGGCGTTGAAGTTTAGAAAATTCTCAATACATAGTTTATCTTTGCCGTCGTACTTCTCTGATACCTTGTAGTTAGGACGCACCTCTTCGGCTATCCGCACAAGTTCATCAGATGTTTTCGCAGATACACCATCCTCTAGAATCTTATGAATATAAGACCCAAAGTGAAGAGCTTCTGTGTTGGACTCTTCTGGCTCAGGTAGCCTGTCTACATAACGATAACGATACTTCAACTGACACTGTTTAAAAGTTTGATACTTAGATTCTGATATTGTTTTTATGAACATGATTTCACCTCAGTATATTAGAGATTACATTACTCAAAAGTTTTCCACAATTGGGAAACTATCGTCCAGTAACGAGGAGTTTGTGATGGAGTCCTTGTTCGTAGATAACGACTGGAAGAAGCACATGAGTATCAACCTAAACTCAGGTCTTTGGCAGTGCTTCAAGAGTGGAAAAACGGGTAACTTTGTAAAACTCTATGCTGAGGCTGAGGGCATCTCGTATCTCAAAGCTCAACAAAAGCTGATCATTCGTAGCTTTATGGATGATCCTGTTGAGCAAGAAGAAATAAAAGATGAGCCTTCAGAAGTATTTAGTCTAGATAATCTTAGACCTATCAGCGTTACTACTATGCCAACCCCAGAAACTAGTAGGGCTTGGCTCTTCTGCCACAAGCGAGGTCTGCTTGATATAAAAAAGAATACAAAGACTTACTACATCTCAGAGGACCCTAAGTTTGCTGACCGTCTGATTATTCCATTTGAGGAAGACGGGACTTTGTTCTACTATCAGGCCAGGGCACTAGATCGTAATGTAAGGCCGAAATATCTAAATCCCAATAACTCATTCGCCAAATCGTCCCATGTTCTCTATCCGTACAATTATGATGCTGAAATGCTGGTTGTATGTGAGGGACCTTTGGACGCAATTTCTCTACAAAACCAAGGAATCAACGCAACTTGTACACTTGGTTGTCTTGTTAGCGATGTACAGATGGATATTCTATCTGATTTTAAAGGTAGAATCATTGTTGGTTACGACAACGATGAGGCAGGAAAGCGAGGACTAGAGCGATTTGATCGTCTTAGAAAAGAGAAGAGGATGGACCGCATTTTTGTCTGCTGTCCACCCTCAAAGTATAAGGATTGGAATGATGCTCACATTGATGGTGTAAATCTAAACGAATGGCTCTGGCATAACTATACTGAGTATAACTACGAGTATGTTATGGGAGAACGCCTCAACTTATGGTAAAGTAATAAGGTTGTGTGATTATTGTATCTCTCAAGAGGGTATACTTAGCAGTTAGTCTGTAGGTTCCCGTTAATCCACCAAACTCTGCGACAGAGGGGTGAGTTGCTAATGTAGTGGTATCAAAACGGAATAGGATAGTGTTATCTGAAGTAATGTCCACTAGACCACTTGTATCTGAATATCCAGATACGGTTACATGAGCAGGCAAGGTAGTTGAGTCTTCATTGATCTTTTCTA
>JGI10211J34971_10002297_pt1 | contig 15664 bp, 12 predicted proteins | sample Etolagsediment_FD_34971 | JGI IMG/M metagenome (IMG submission 34971) | reverse complement strand
CAGTACGGAACGCCACGTGAAAACCACGAACGGATTGCCAAGATCTGGTCTGCCATGACTGGCCACGACTACTCTCCTGAAATGGTGATTGCCATGATGGTGGGATTGAAGTTGGCCCGTTTGAGTAATGACATGGTTCAGTTTGATACATGGACTGACATTGCAGGGTATGCCGCTATAGGTTGGGAGGTTGTTTCGGGCGAGGATGAGGATGGTGAAGGCAAAAACACGGCAGATTCTTGAGGAGTGTATTGAGACCGGGGTTGAGTTCGGATATAACCGAGCGCACAAGTACGGAGACACACCAAAGCCTCAACAAATTTTTGAAGAGATTGAGAATGCAATCTGGTTGGAAATTGATGCACGATTCGACTTTGAATTAGAACATATACGTGATTTATTGCACGAGCTTGTCGAGGGCTTTGATCACCTCAAGACTGAACGCAACGAACGCAACGAACGCAATAAATGCAACCAACATCCTGATGCACCACACGGCATGGATCGGAGCGCAAGCCTCAACTTAAATCGCTACGTCTGTGAGTGTGAGTCTTGGGAGCCGGAGGATGACGCATGATATTCACATCAGCATACTTGGCGAGCATTGTCGTTGTTAATTTTGCGTTCTCAATGCTTCCAATGATTGAGTTGCCATTTGATCAAAGTATTCCAATCGGAACATTTTTGGTCGGATTTATTTTTGTACTGCGTGATTACGCACAGAGGGAGATTGGAGTTTGGGTATATTTAGCGATGCTTGCAGGCGTTTTATTGTCGTATGTGATGGCTGATCCATTTGTAGCTGTCGCAAGTGCAGTCGCGTTTGCGCTTTCTGAAATAATTGACGCGCTAGTGTTTACCTACACCAAGAAACCAATGCGAGACCGCGTATTGCTGTCGTCTGCTGTGTCGACTCCAGTAGATTCTGCTGTATTTTTGCTCATGCTTGGATTCTTTAACTGGTTTGGTCTTGTCATCATGATTTGCGTCAAGATGATAGGTGCAGTTATTGTTTGGAAGTTTGTAAAGTGATCCACTATCACGGCACGCCTCTGACACCCAGAGCAGAGTTGTACAAGATGGCAGGGAAGCATTTTTGCGTGTCTTTCGCTCATCCGCATGACTCGGAAGTGTGTATGCAGATTGGTCAAAGCATAATGTGGGACAATGGTGCGTTTACGACATTCACTCAGGGCAAAGAGTTCAACCTAGATAAATTCTATGAGTGGGTTGAGCCGCGATTAGGGCATCCACATTGGGCAGTCATTCCAGATGTCATTGATGGCACGTTAGAGCAACAAAAAGAGCGATTACAGGACTGGCCTTTTGCGGTTGATTTTGCCGCGCCTGTTTGGCATTTGGGGTTGCCGACTGATTACTTGCTTGAACTAGCGGACAGTTATCCGAAAATTTGTTTCGGATCGTCTGGACAGTATTGGCAAGTCGGGTCGCCTGCGTGGGAAAAAAGATGCGATGAAGCATTTGACGCTTTAGCGACACATCGGGCGCATTTACCTTGGATTCACATGCTCAGGGGGTTGGCGCAGGCAGGCAAGAGATGGCCTTTTGCTTCAGCAGATAGCGTAAACGTAGCTCGGAATTTTAAGAATGGCAATGGTCGGTGTCCTGAGCGGATGGCTAGAGAGATCGATTCAATTCAAACGCCATTGCACTGGGATCTTAGGTCCGAAGATCAATTAGAGTTGTTAAGGGAGGACACATGAGCTTTGACAGCAAACGCATCCATGAACTCGAAAACCGCATTGAAGAACTGACAAAAGCACTTGAAGAGGCAGTGTATCTGCTGAGCCCAACGGATGAAGATATGCAGAAGAAAGCAGGCGTGTATCGGGTTGTGACTGCGTTGGAGAAGCTGAAAGAGAAGAACACGTAATGCAAATGCATTATCCATGTAGTGCATTTTGCACTACAGTTAGTTTAAAAAGTTGGCGATTTGCGTAGTCAAAGTACGCAAACTCAAAAAAAATTAAACCGGAGTAAGACGAGATGACACCGAAAGTGAAGCCGAGAGGAGCGAGATAGAGTGACGTATATTGAACCGCCAAGACCGATTTATGAAACCAAACACGACATTGATAATGAAAATGTGTTGGTTAATTCTTTGGAAGAATTATGGGAGTGCAAGGCGCATAAACTACCAAGGTCGTACCACTTGGATTTTGCGTTATTCAAAAAAAACAAGCTGGTTGCGTTGGTTGAAACAAAGCGGAGGCAAGTGGTTAGGTATAAGTATCCCACAATCATGGTCTCTGCATCCAAAAGACTTGCCGCCCACCAGTACTCCGATCTACTTGGAGTTCCTGCGTTCTTTGTAATCGAATATGACGATGCAGTTTGTTTTATCGACTTCGATGAAGAGCCTGACTTCCACGCCATGGGCGGGAGAGTGGACAGAAACGACCCCGCAGACACAGAGATTGTTTGTCATTACAAAAGTAATCGGCTACACACGCCTAATCAAAATAGCCTGAGGACTTAGCCGCTGTAACCATCTGGCCCGCCAACCTTGTCTTGGTTTGCCTGAGCTCTTTGAGACGCTCTTGCTTGGTCACTGAATCAAGGTTCGGGTCTCTTCTTACAGAGTCAATCGCCTTGTTGATCTCAGACATCTGCTTGGCAACTCGATTAAAGTATGTTCTGAACCCAATCGCCGCACCCTTCTCTTCGAGAAGATCATTCACGTAATCTGTCTGACCAGCAATTGATGCCTCTTTGATAGCGGCATATGTCTGGTCTATGTCGCGCTTCATCTCGTAGAAGTCTGATACAAACCGAGACGCACCTTCCCCGTCCTCACGAACGAATCGATTCAGTCCCAAGATCTGTGCGGTCGATGTCACAAACGGATTGCCGAATGTACCCGCTGGCTTCTCTGGAATGGCACCTGTTGCCGACATCAATGTATCTGTTGATGCAACGAAGTTGGTCGCCATGGTTCCTAAATACCCTTCGACAAGTTGTTGGATTTCGAGCGGGGATAGTCCCACTAATGACCCGCCGTTGCGTGACAGGAACTTGTATATTTCGGGCGTGGTCTCGTACGCACGGAGCTCTGTCGGGAACCTCTGAAGCGCAATGCTTTCAATCGGGGCACCACGGAACGAATCATAGTTTGCCGTGACCTCAAGCACAGGCAATAATCCCTGTGGAACTGGGTTGAACGCGAACGTGCTCAAGAGAATGTGCCCCGTTGCGTTTGCCAGATCCGATCCATCTCGTTGACGGATTGCATCCAGTGTCATGACAGGAATTGTGCCAAAGATTGCGCCAACCTCGAACGCTTTCGGGATACGGATCTTGGTGTCACCGATATAGATAATATCGTTGGCAACCTTTTCAGTGATGGTCTCGTTGTCCCACCGCTCTTCGTCCTGCATTGCCAGAAGACCAAGACCAACAGAGGCGGCAGTAATCAACATGCCTCGTCCTGCGATCTCACGGAACGCTGTTGCTTTTAACTCACCGGGAGTATTTGGATCTTCGATCAATCGAGCCAAGCCTTGGATCCGCGCATTCAAGAACGGAACAGTCGGAACCAAGAAGTTCACGATACCGCTCATGACAGGTGATCCACCTGCACCACGGCGCCCGTAGTTGATCAGGTTCAATCCTTGGAACGCCGCCTCACGCTCGCTCATGCCTTCAGACATCAGCTTACGCATGATCACAATACGCTCCGCCAATTCAGATGCCTCACCGGTCTTCTCGAGCTCTGCAACAACCATTTTGAACCGGTCGCCAATCTGTTGCATGGCTGGGCCGCCGGGTTCTTTGAGCCGGTATGAGCGCTTCATTGTTTCGGCCAGCGACTCAGCGTCAGCGCCGTACAGGTAGCCACCCATTCCAGAAAGCACCTTGAACTGCTCTACGTCCTTGTTGTTTTTGTAGACATCACGCATGGCCTTGACTGTTTCATCAAAGCGATACGGCTCGATACCCGTTTTCACGTACGCATCGATCTTGCCTCGCCATAGGTTGGCTAACTGGAAGCCCGGAGTCAGTGTGACACCAGAACGAAGAATGCCCCCTATCATCTCAAGACCCTTGACCCAAGACTCTTTCTGCTTGGCGTTTAATCCAGACACAGCAGACCACAGTGCAGGATCCGAGATGATGTACTGAACTTTCTCACCGTCTCTGTAGAACGTGATCTTTTCGCCAGCGTCACCCTCTTTTGCTTTACGTCCCCACGACTTCGGTCCACCCATGGCGGTCGCTTGATCCAGTGCATCAGCAGTCTTTTGCATGGCGTAGTTTTTCAACGCGGCCGAAAGAATCAAGCCAGAGTTCATTGAGATGTTCTCGTACATGTCGCCCAACTTGAGCGTGCCACCTTCCAACTCTTTCTCAAACACGTTTGGATCTTTCAGCGACTGGTGAGCACGAGCGGCCATCGCTTTGGAGAGCTCGGCCTGATCCATGGCAGACTCTGCGTACCGATAAAATGGTACGTAGTCCATATCCATGAAGTTGTCACCCTGCTCCTGTGTGATGAGTCCTGCGTCAATACCTAACTTAATCATGCGCTGGTTGAACCGTGTGTAGTTGTTGTGTACATCACGGAAGAACGGATACTTCTGCTCGAACTGAGACACGGTCCGCTGTGCGTCATCCTTGCTCAGGTTCTTGAATCCTTGGCGGCCTTGCTCACGGAGCTTCAGCTCACGTCTGGCAATCGCATACGCGTAGTATTCTTGTTGGTACTGTGTACCGATTGGCTCGAAGATTTCACGAAGACCCATGTTGTCAGGTGCGTCGATCACTTCAACCGTTCCGGAGTCTGGATTGAAACGCATGGCACCCAGTTCAGACAGCGCCCAGAGACGGCCACTCATGTTCTGTGACAGCTCCATGGCACGCCCGACACTGTTTGCGGGATCTGTGATCTCACCGTTGACGTAGTTGTCTAACAGGTAACCCGGCAAAAACTTGTTCACTGCGTTACGTGTGAATGCTTGCCAACGTGTTTCGCCTTCGAGCCGTCCCAAGAAGAACTTGTCGAAGACTTTCATGATTGGATTTTTTTCGGGCGCCTGCTGGACTAGCCGGTTGGTGATCTCCTCAAGACTGAAATCTGATTCAGACGGTCTTGAGAATCGACGTGAGTAACGTTGTGCCTGTTCATCCTGTGCGGCCACTGCCTCATCGTAGTCTTGGAACAGCTCACCATCACCTTCCTGATATTCTTTTGCCTTGGGATCGTAAGCCATGAACACAACATCAGGCTCACCGTTGTTCCATGTCTGGAACACTTGCTTGTCCCAGCCCTCTGGAGCGAACTCATCGTTCCAAGGTGTGCGACTGATAGCGCGGAAGCTATTCTGGCTGTAGATCTCTGGAAGGACTGTGTCAAACGCATCCAACTTACGGCCGCCTAACTCGAACGCAAGGCGGATCATTGGATACGAAACACGGGACAGGCCATTGTCTGGATCATTGAAGACGCTGACAATGTCATTCCCTTTCAGGGCAAACCCTGCATTGCCTTCTGGATTCATAAACAGACGCATGCCTGTATAATCTGCCTCTGGATAGATGTAGACGGCAGGTGCGTATGGAGACTTGGTTGATGCGCTGGCAATTGCCTGAGCAAAGACAGCCGCTGATTCGGGCGACTGCTCGAGCTCAACTACTTCGGGCGTGGATATTCCGCCCGTGGAATACTCTTGTGCAAAATCTGGATCGACACGGTACGAGGCAACTACGTTAGCCTGTCGTACGCTTCCGCCTCTTCGAGTGACATTCCATACTTGTCCATTAGTCCCTGCACGGTTGGCGACACGTCTTGCGGCATTGCCTGCTGTTGTGCTGTCTGGGCGCCGCGAGAACCTTTCTGCACTGGTGTCAGTGCGGCCAGCTCCTTGATCAACTCCGGCATCAGGTGATCCGGCACGTCTGTCAGCGGCGACACCTTTTGGTCTTGTATCGGCGAGTGCTTCTTGGATTCGTTCATCCGAAATCCCCTCTTGTCTTGCCGCTTCAATTGCGGCATCTGCGTAATCGTTATCCGAACCACGGCCCGGAGCCACACCGCCTGATAACCACAGGCGTTTCTCAGGATACCAAAGAAGCGCTTGGAAGTCAGCAGTGTTAATATTTACACCTTCTTGCTGGAGCAACTCACGTGCTCGTGCAGTGGTGTCACGCATGAACTGACGTTCTGCTGGTCCGCGTGGTGCGTCTTCAAGCTGATCGTTTAGACCGCCTACATAGGTGTCAACGAACCGGAAGAAGTTTGGCTTCTCCGGATTAACACCCTGCTCTTCCTTGAACTTACGGAAGTACGAGTTCCAACGTGAACGAATGGCAACCGCCAACTCATCTAAGTTTCTGTTGGACTTCATGTCAGAACGATTTAAACCAGAGCGCTGAATAGCGTCCTCGATAATTGTAGCTTCTAAGCTACCGACAGGATTGCGGATCTGGTCACGCATCTTCTGTCTACGTTCTTTGATCACCTCGGCTGTTGGGCGTGGCTTGAACGGATTACCAACCATCCGGTTCCACATCCGCATCCACCACATATCAGCGGTCAATTCGTTGTAGTTTCCACGGAGGTTTTGATAGAAACCTTGGCCAATCTTTGGTCCGAGAATCAAACTACCACGGACAACAGCGTTTGCACCTTCGCCTGTTGGGATGCTGATCTTGATGTCGTACTTGTCGCGTAGTCCACGAAGAACCTTTTTGAGATCACGGACTTGGTACTGGTTGTCCAAGAACTCACCCAATGGGGTATCAATCTGTCCTGAGTTGTACAAGTTCTGGTACTCATTGTAGAACCTGAACGACTTCTTCATGTCGTTGATCCGCTCACCACCCACGGTAAAGTCTTCAACCGGGAAGCGGTTGTTCTTCATCCAGTACCGGTACGCAGATAAAGCGTACGGGAAGTTATCAATGACTGCTGTACCGTTGGACGTGACAGCGAGTGCGTAGTCAAACGCTAACTCATTCTCTGGGCTTGCAAAGATAGAGGGCTCAACGAGCTCCACCACGTTCTTGGCTTGACGGAGTTTCTCGTCATACCACCCGATTGCATTGTTGTCGAACTGAAGCGCCATGAGTGCTTCGGTCGCCATCTTGCGGGCCGCCTGCTCCATGGTGTCTTCGTTGTATTCAATCAGACCATCAAGACCTGTCCGCTCGAACATCTCACGGGCAAACACTTCTTTCTTAACGGAGCCTTGCTTACGGTTCAGTGCGTTCTCTGTGCCCGGATAGATCGGAACAATAGTGTCCTGCATGTTCACGTTGTATGGGTTGGCCATGGCGCGGCGGGAGTACATCATGCGAGCTGGTTGGCGGATTGGTTCAAGGCCACGCTCACCAACCAAAGTCTCTGACAGCATAGAAATTCGCGTCTGGGAGTCTCCTGCTTCGAACGCATCCAGATCAGCAATCTGTGTTTGCCTTCCAAGAATTGGCCGCTTTGCTTCCCGAGCCAAGTTCTCAATAGACATGGACTCTCTAGGGTCTTTAAACTCCGCCATGTACGGTACATCGCCGTATTGAATATCTTCTATGGCTTCCACGTAGATTTGGTCAGCGTCCCATACAAGGAATGACTCCTCGCCAAAATCAGACTCTCCGAAGTTCTGGTAGATGACACCGTCGAATCCCATGTCTTCGAGCTCAAGCCAAATGGTATCCGGTTTGACAACATCACTTGGAGATAAACGGTCTGGACTAAGGCGATACTCCTCTCCCGTAAAATCGTCAGTCTCAATCAGGTCTGGGCTGTCTGGGTTTTTGCGATAATACTCACGCTGACTCTCTTCAATTGCTGACAGTCTGCGGTACAACTCTTGTAACGTGGGGTCATTCAGAACGTAGTTACGCAGTCGTGCTTGAGGCATTCCCTGCGTGAATTGGAAACTACCTCTGGACAAGGCGCTTCGCCACAGAGCCCAGTCACCCCAGTTCCCCATGTCAAACGGGACGCGGAGAGGATTTTCCATTTTGATCTTTGCTGTGATCATTCGAGGGAAAAATACCTCGCCGTCTTCGAGCTCTTGCTGAATCTGGAAGCGTGCGATTTCACCTAACCGCTCGATACCTGTTTCGGGCTCTGGCCCAAAATGAATCGCGCCGTCATCAGTCCGGTCAGTTCTGAATGCAGGGAATGTATTCAGTGTGGCGTGATACACATCATTCTTTACGACTGAATTGGCAAGCCACTGATCTACGTTTGCCTGACGTGAGAAACGCTGTGTCCCTTGCGTATCATCAATACCAACAGCCTTGGCTGTGTTGCGCTCACGGCGTCCAATCTCACCAGACTGGATTGCCTCGAAGATCTTCGACGGATCGTCAAAGCCTTCCTTGTTGAGGACTCCGCCCAAGCTTTTGATAAACTTGATAATTTTCTGGAACAGAGTCTGTGGCTTACCACCAATAGCTTTACGTCCTGCCGCCCAGTCACGGAACAGTTCGGCAATCGCCTCTTCCTGTTGAATCTCTGGGGTGTCGTTGGCGTACAAACGCTGTGCTCGATCAAGGTACGAGAACATGCGCTGGTTACCCTGCTTATCCACAAACTTCTGGTTCGTTGCCGCCTTAACCAAAGACTGGTACTCGGCGTCAGTGAATAGACCGAGCATCTTCATGGCGTGAATCATCTCGTGATTCATCACCTCACGGAGCTTGGCTTTGAGCTCGGCATCTGACATGCCGGGTGAATAGATCTGGGATGACAGGGCAATCAGAATGTTTCCGAACTTGTCCTGCTCTGTAACACCCTCTGCCAGTGTTTCGGGCTCAGGTCTAATGACCTTGTCCATCCGAAGCGCAACGTCCGACAGGCCGAGCTTACGGAGCTCTGAGCCCAAGTCTTTACGGATCCGCTCTGCACGCTGATTAAAGTTACTGATTGTGCTTGAGTCATACGCCTGTTTGGCGGTCTCACGAACTTGCTCGGCCTCTTGACGCGCTACCTTCTGTGAGAACAAGCGGCGCTGTTCTCGCTGTGCCGGTGTGCCAGAAAGAAGTCTCGACACTTCTTCAGCGCTATATCCGATCTCACGCAATCTCTCTTGGAGCTTTTGACGTGCGTTCTTAGCCTTGACTGTATTGCCCGCCTCTTCTTCACGATTGACCTTGTTGAAGAGTTGCCGAGCCCTATCATCATTGAATGGATCCACCGCCTCATTTTTGCGGTCTCTGATGATTTGCTCTTCACGGCCTGTTGTTGTCGGCTGTGTGACACCTGACACAACCTCTTCCATGCCAGCCAGTTGATCTTCTCTCGCTCCGCGCTGTCTTGCAGTGGGCGGGACTTGAATGGCACCTGTGCCTCTTGGTAAGGCAGGTCTACGAACAGTGGATACTGGGATGTCTAATTCGGGCGCAGGCTCCGGCTCTCGGACAGCGGGTAGTCCACCGACAACCTCACCCTCTAATACCTCTGGAGTCTGTGGCTCTTCAAAGATAGGCGCACGGCCAACACCTTCCTCACGGACTGTCTCTTGCATGCCGGCAAGGCGGCCTTCTACCGTTCCACGCTGTCTGGCTGTCGGGGGTACTTGTATCGATGGCTGATCAGGGGAAGGTAGAGCTGGGGCAGTCTCTGGAGCAGGGAGCTCTGGAGGAAGTTGTTCAAGACGAAGTGTTTCGCCCTCAAACCGAGCGGCCTCTTCCTCCATGCGGCGAGTTTCCTCTGCCTCTTCTTGGAGATGACGCTCAAGGTCTGTTTGTTTCTCAACCGCTTGGTCTCGTGGCTTCATGATCCCTGCGGGCGCAGAGATAGTTCCACCGATTAGACCACCGGCAATGGCAGATTCTGCCAACTCACGTTGCACTTCAGGCCCGAACTCAAAAAACTTCTCTGGGTTTGCCTGTAATATTTCCAGCGTCTGTTGCCCGAACTCTGTCGCCGCTTCAACGCCTGCGCCTTCCAATCCTTTTCTGGCAATACGTGACGTAATACCGCGCTCGGCCGCCTTTGCAATTTCTTCGGCGCCTTTAGTGCGCCCGAATACACCCAATGTCCGACCAATGACTGCATCAAGAGCGGCCTGACCTGTGCCCACTGCAAATGCTTTGGCGACCTGTGCGTCTTCGATGCCAATGCCTTGCTCTTCCATTTGCCGTTGGATGTTGTAACCGGCAAACGCAGGAGTGCCTGCGGCTACAGCGGCCGCCGCACCTACACGAGGACCGCCCAATCGGGTACCGATGACACCGGCACCGAGTTGTCCTGCAAGTTGAGGGAGAGAGAAAAAGAGTTGTTCTTGAATGTACTCTGGTACATCTGCCAGACCACCGAGTATTCCTTCTTCTTCGAAAGACTCGATGATGGATGGCACGTCTGGAGTTCTACGGAGAGCGATCTCTTCTTGAGTTCTTCGGGCTTGTTCTGCCAGATCTTCACTACCAAGAATACCGGCCAGACCGGTTTGTAATGCAGAGCCAAGACTTGCGAAGCCTGCACCAAGATCAGAGTATTCCTCTTGACTGGCAAGAAGATCTTCCAACTCAGAGGTTTCGAGTTGGTTTACATCGAGGTCAACTTCGATGAGACGCTGGAGCTGGTCCGTGCGTAGTCTGTTAATATCAAACGCCATTCGGACACCTATGACTGTTGTCTAGCTTGTAACGCCTGCTGAATCAATGCTCCAAGATCTTGTTGTCCACCGCCTGTTGTGCCACTGATACCGAACGACATCTGAATTCGTGCATCAATCTCTGACAGCCGAGCTCTGAGTTGTTGCTTTTCGGGCTCGCTCAATTGAGCGGACGCAATCGGATCGTTCAATGTTTTGGCAATGTCTTCACGATACTTGATGAGATCTCCAAGATCCGCTCCGCCTGACTTTGCTTTCATCTCAGCTTCGGCCAACGCGCCCAACATCTTGGTACGTGCGTCACCTGCCCTCTGGAACTGTGGCAATGCGGCCAGCCCTGCTTCAGAGACACTGGTTAAGAATGGCTTGCCTTCGCCCGCACGGGATGCGATCTCAAGACCAAGTTGAGCCAGACCTAACTTTTGACCACGCTTCTCGCGCTCTTCGATGTTTTCCATCAACTGCTCGAGGTAAGTCTTAGGACGCTCCGCGCCTTCGGCCTGCCCTTCCTGCCCTTGCTTCTGCATCTGTTCAAGCATCTCTTCACGAGACATGGGCTGTTGTGACTGCTTGAATGACGCCACAAAATCCGCAAAGCGATCATCGTACGGTGTGACCCCCCGCTTCTCGGCTTCCTGCACAAGTAACCCGAAGTCTTCTTCACTCAGACCAAACCGTCCTGCCATGGTGCCGTCACCCATTGTTGATGGACCTGCGGCAATTGCCGCCGCGCCGAGTGGTGTCATACCTAAAGCAAACTTTCCAGCACCTTTTAGTGCCCGCAAGCCTTTCTGCATTGTTGTTGGAGGCACATAAGGAACAGGTAATTGAGCCGGGTTAATCGGAGTCATTGGCATATTTGTGCCACCGCTCTGAGGAGCGACTCCTGTTCGACCAACGGTTGCTCCCGGACCCATTACCTGTTGTCTGCCCACGGATGGAGACACGGGCGTCTGGCGTCTAAAAAGACTACCAAGTCCACGTACAACACCTCCCATGAACATGCGGCGTGGCTCTTCTTGCATCATTGGCTGTTGCATCATGGGCTGTTGCATTTGTGGTTGCATCATGGGCTGTTGCATTGGCATAGGCTGTTGCATAGGCTGTGGCATTTGTTGTGGCATCATGGGTTGCAGGCTACGGCCCACAACCTCTTCAGCCACTGTCATCTTCGGAGCCTGATTCTGATAGCGCTGACGCATGTCCTGACGGCGCTTGAGCTCACTGACCACCATGAACGAAGGTGCCACACCAGAGGGCTGTGTTGCCTCACGAAGCAACTGGTTCTGGCTCATGTCCTTGAGTGCTTCTTGTAACTCTAAAATGTTCATTATCCGAATGCCCCCAAATCAGCGAGCTGTAATCCTGTTAAGCCCAACCCAAGTAACTGCTGTCCTACATTCACAGGCGCTGTACGGGTTGCCTGTGGTGTGCCGCGTACCAGTGCACCAAAACGCTCCAACTGCTCTTCTGGGAATGCCTGCTGTGCCAAGAACTCTTGGTACGCCTGATCCAACTGGAGCTGTCTGCGGGCTTCTTCGGCCTTACCAACACCTTCAAGCTGTTGTAAGCGCTGTAAATACGCCTGTGTCGATGACTCGCCCAGTCCCGCAAGACCACCCGCTAGTTCGGCCTGTGACCCCAACTGCCCTGAGCGGAACATACGATCTCGCTCAAATTGCCTTTGTGCTTGCTCAAACGCCGATTGACGACCCGTGGCCTCAATGTCTGCTAATCGCTTGAGTAATCCCGACTCGGCCTGCGCTTCAACAACACCTTCACGACCACCACCAAAAGCGCCCGCCTTGATGGCGTCCGCTGATCGACGTGCCGCTTGTGTTTGATAATCTGTGAGCGCCGCCTCTTTCTGTCTGCGAAGATTCTCTTCTAAGAAAGGCGTCATGTATTCTTGGGCAATCTCTGTGGTGAACTGTTGTGGCTCTTGGTACTGACGAATCAGACCACGCGTTAAGTCCATTGCCTCACCGTAATACGGAGCGCCGACCTCAACTAACTGTTCAATACCTTCACTGGCCAGTGTGCGCTGTGGAGCTTCCTCCGCAATACGTGGTCCGGTGTATTCTTCGTACGGNCGAATATANGTTTCTTCGGCCGTGGCAAGAATGTTCTTGAGGTANGGTTCTGCGTACTCTGGTACTTCGCCCTGAANNACTGTCTGGGTTCCGCCGCCNCCCTTACTCATCGTTTAGCTCCAATTCAACAGCAATATAGTCCGGCTTCCAGCCGTATTTTTTCAAAGCCCGAGTCCATCCGGATCGGCCCCTGCCCTCCAAGCGACTACAACCTTGGTCCTTGGCATAATTCTTTAACGTCTGCATGGCATCATCGAGCCAGTGCTTCATCTTGTTCCCGCCGACCCAATCAATCGACAGTGAACTGTATTGTTTGTAAGGAATCACTCGAGTTGTCAAACTGGCAACCGGTTGATTGTCCTCGTAGATCACCCATAAACTAATGTGATTGTCTAACAGCTCATCCAATACACTCAGTTTATCAAACCGGCCATTGGTGGTTCGGGTCGCTCGATCAAACATGTCAGCCACTTCGGGCCAGACATTCAGCACATGCTCGTGCGGGATCAGCGTNAAGATCATNCAGGGAGCATTTGCTGTGCAGGAACTTGCTCCGGTTGTTNAGTGGTTCCGGTCCGAGATGTCCGTACACGATCCATCATTCGGTCAAGTTCTCTAGCGCCCGCGTCCGAGGATCCGTTGCCTAAACCGCTCACCACATCCGCAGGCACAATGTATTCGTTGTCAGAAAGGAGCACGTCCTCCTCTCCCTCGAGAGTGGCTGGGACTAAGTCATCCATGCCGTCACCGCCACCACGGATCATTCCCTCAGAGCGAGCCGCTGTGTCATCCACTGCACCACTCTGTACTCGGGTTGCCAAGTCAATCAGGGCGTCACGCCCGAACTTAGCCGCAAAATCTGAAAGAATGCGAACCGCTGTCTCTTGGTCTAACTGTCCTTTCAAGGCTTTGATTGCCATGGACACCACTTCTTTGTCGTTCATTGCGGGCCCGGCCATCGACATGATGCCGCCCTCTTGGAAACCCTTTACTGAACCTGTCTCAGAACGGCGTCTACGGCGCTGTGTCAGTGGTGTAGTGAGTCGTGATCCGTACCCCTCGACACCTTCCAGTGTGGGACGCTTGTAAGGCTTCGGTGCCATGGCTTGTCCGGCCGCACCTGCACCGATAATCTGACCCAACTGCTCTGCGCCAAGACCCAACATTGAGAAGTCTTCAGGCAAAGCCTTCTGAGCCATGTTGCCGTACATACCCCCTGTGGCGTATGCACCAAGTCCTGCGCTAATCCCTTGGCCCAAATTACCGGTCTGCAATAAACCACCCAATCCAGAGCCGACAGCGCTTGCTGTGAGCGCCGAGATGCCAAGCTGTGGCGCTAAGTATGATCCAAGTGCAGATCCGATGAGTGGAAGCATTACAGGTCCTCGTATTCTTTCATTGCATCAAAAGATGGGCAGGCCTTGCTCGAGAAGTCACGGTGCCCAAAAATGTCTGGATTGCCATGGTTTTCTTTCAGGTCTGTAAGTAGCTCAACCAGTGCTTCTTTTTGTTCCTCGGTCCGCGTGTCTTTCGGTTCGCCGTCTTCGTCAACGCCTCCCACGTAGCAAACTCCGATTGAGTCTGCGTTCTGGCCTTTAGCGTGTGCACCAGCGACTTCAATGGGGCGTCCGTCACAAACGGTCCCATCGAGTTCGACAACAAAATGGTAGCCAATGTCAGACCAACCCCTGTCGAGGTGCCATTGTCTAATTTCATCTGTGGAGACATCGCGCCCCTCCGGGGTGGCAGAACAATGAACAATGATTTTATCAATCTCACGCATTTGAATATTCTCTCATTAATCGGTCCATCGTGATCCATGTGGACTCTTGTATTCTACCATTTCTAATGGTCATGTCGTATACACCGTAGCTCCAGCCGGTCACAGAATGTCGAGCATAATCCTCAACATGGCCGCTCGGTAAAGAGCACCCCAGATTCACGATAGTGATAAACTCATGACCGATCTTTGGGAAGGTTTTGTCTACCCGCTTGTGAGTGTGTCCGTACACAACATCATGCAAACTATCTCGGGCGATCTGACTTTCAGAATTGATACCGCCGTACGGCTTGCCCATGGCATTCAATGGAACGTGTGTGAACCCCACATCCCCAATAAAGTGAAACTCGCCAAAGGGCGAGTAAGACCACTCGTAAAACTCTAACAGCTCGTACAACCGCTCGAACAATAACTCTGACATCTCTGGATTGTTGTTCACGAACCGACTGATGCGGTCTTCGTGATTGCCTAGAGTGATGTGCTTCTGACACTCGTAACCGCTCAGGCCGTTGTCAAACGCAATGAGCGCCTGCTCAAGGCTTTCAATGTCTTGTTTGAAGCTGGGCTTCTGTTGTCCCTTCAGCGTCCAGTTTTGGTCATGTGAGGACATGCTGTCCAGTGACGCGAAGTCTCCAATCTGAACTACTTGATCAATCTCGTTCTGAGCGCAGTATTCACCCATGGCAAAGAAACGAGACTTGTCTGGTATGTCAGGGCCATCATGGCTGTCACCAATGGCAAGCACGCGGGCACTGACATCGTGCGACTTCGGGCGTTGATAAATCTTGTAGTGAGGCTTCAGGTAAACCTTCTTGAGGTCTTCTTCATCCTTGGCAACGCAAATTTCTTCTCGGATGTAGCCCTTGGTCTTGGCTGTTTCGACTCGACTCTGCATTGTAGTCCTTGCAACTTCGAGCTCTCTGGCGCAGGCTATGATACTTCCGTTGTGCTTCTTGTAGAGTCGTGCAGTCTGAAGTAATAGCTCGTCATTCCCCGACACAGATGCCTCCTATTTTCAGGGGTTTACCAACGATACCACGGTTTTTGTTACAGTGTTACTTTTTGTTTTTCGCAGAACCGACTGAATCGACCAAGCCTCCGCCGAAATAAAATCCCACGATCATCAGCATGATCTCACCTATCCAGAAATCACCGATGATCTGTTTGACTGCGTCAATGTCGCCTTCACCGGCAAGGGTCATCGC
>JGI10211J34971_10002296_pt1 | contig 15667 bp, 15 predicted proteins | sample Etolagsediment_FD_34971 | JGI IMG/M metagenome (IMG submission 34971) | reverse complement strand
CGCCGACTCCTACCCGGACAGGGAGTATTTTGAGGAGGCGGAGAGGCTCTACAGAAGCGGTTTTTTTAGAAGACATGATGGTTTTTACCCTAGGATATACTCGCTTGAGGGGGACAAGGGAAAGACGCTTTTCCTTTACCACATTTTCTGCAGGTCGCCCATACGCTCCGCAACCGGGGGCTGTATGACAATGAAGGCTGATAAGTTTGGCGCTGGCTTTAATGAGGATGTCTACAACGATGACCACGACATGGCAAAGCGCCATAAGTTTAGGTACATGCCAAATTTGAAATGCCTCACCTCCACGCGAAGGCTTAATGAAAAGGGAAGTTGGAGCATGTTCAAGTTTTATGTCAAGGCGTATTTCCAGATTATCAGGCGTGAAAGACCTGAAATATATAAAAGCCAATCACCTAATAGCATTTGATGGTTGACGCAAAAATTGCCAAGAAGCATAAGGTCGAGAAGAAGGGGATTGTTCTGCTCGGGATTGGCATTGTTGTGCTTTTTCTGATAGTGAAGCTTGTTGGCGCATCGAGGATTGTTCCGGTATTGCTTGGGATGGACTACAGGTACCTGGGCCTTATAGTTGGCTTCCAGGCACTTGTGATTTTGACGTGGAACCTCAGGTGGAACTTTATAGTGAACAAGCTCAAGAGGAGTAGTTTCTTCAGGCTAATGCCAATTTTCATGTCCGGGCTCCTTGTCAACAACCTGACCCCTGGGCCGAGCATAGGCGGGGAGCCTGTCACTGCGTACTACCTTTCAAAGGAAACCAAGAAGAGCTTCTCGGAGTGCCTTGCAACTGTTGTAATGGACATGGCAGTCCATACAATTGGCTTTCTGGTATTTGCCGCATTTGCGATTTTGTACGTCTTCCTTTTCATTCAGGTGAGGATGATTCAGGTGCTCCTCGGGATTTTGATTTTGGTTATCTCTGTCCTTGCAATTATATCATATGTCTTGATCAAGAAGAGCAAAAGCAAGGGGGTAAGCAGCAAATTTGAGTCGCTGCTTAAGTGGATTTACAAGATTAGGTTTCTGGAAAAGATTATGAAGAGGTTCAAAAAATATGAGGAGCTGAGGAAGCACATGTTGGAGCAGATAAAGAGGTTCAAGGAAACAGTTACGGAGCTCATGAAGTTCAAGAGGCTGCTCATTGGAACTTTTGTGCTTGCGCTTATGCTACATGTTTTTGAATTTCTGAAGGTGTATACTGCTTTCCTGAGCCTCGGGCAGAGCGTTCCCATTGTGTATATCATTGTGGTAACCTCAATTGCCTCGACGCTTGGCTACTTCATCTTCCTGCCCGGCGGCACCGGGGTTGTTGAGGCGGCAATGATTGCAATGTACTTCGAGCTTGGCATACCTCTCGGGGTGGCTGCAACTGCAACTTTGATAAGCAGGGCAGTTTTCTATCTTTCGACATATGGGGTAGGATACGCTTCGCTAAGCTATCTAAACTTAAAGTACAAGTAGCTACTTCATGCCTTTTTCAGCTTTTGCCAACTTCTTGAAAACGCCCTTTCCGGACTTGACCTGCCCCTTATCCACACTCTTTATGTCGCCTGACTTTTTGTCTATTTTGATTACATACAAGTATTCCCTGTCGGGGGATACATACTCCAGGACAAGTGTGCTCTTGGACAGGAGGCCGGTTGAGGCCCGTATGAATTTTGGCTGGAACTCTGAATACTCTTTTGCAAGGTAGCGCTCGGCAACTGTCCTCGCGCGCTTGTCGGACATTACAAGGGTCACGTCAATTATTTTCCCAGTTACCCTGTTGGCGGTTACGACAAACTGGCCCTCTGCAGAAGATATTGCAAATGACCAGTTTTCGTCTTTAAGGTCTGCGCCCTGGAGTGTTGAGTCCTTAACTTCGTAGGATTCCTTAAGGTGAGCGTTCACGAAATTCAGAAGCTCCTCTTTCGAGTAGATGTAGCTTATGTCCCTGACATCGCCGGTTGAGTTGTCCACCTTTACAGTGTAGACCCGGTCTGGAGTGGAGAGCTGGATTAGCCACTCGTAGGTCTTCTTGTCCGTTTTTTCGAGCTCGAGCTTGCCCTCTCCGAACTTGTCCTTTACAGCTTCCTGGGCAACCTGTATAACCCGCTTCCTTAGCAGGCCCACGCTTGAATTCAGTATGCGTGCGCTGTTGTTGCCAACTTCAACGAAGTATTCCTGGCTCTTTGAAGAGAATTTTACCTTCCAGGTTTTGCCCTCATTCAATACTTCCTCGCTATCTATGTCCAAGATTGCATACCTCTCTTGTATGTATTTCTTTGCAAGCTGCTCAGCCTCCTTCTCTGTAAGCTCGGGGGCCTCGAATGTCTCTATGATCCCACGTATTCCGTCAATTACAACGTTGTAGGTCTTGCCGCGGAAGGCGTATATCAGCCTCCAAGTCCGTGGTAGGAAAAGCGGCCTTTCCTCTGTGGTTGTGATGTCTGATTTTGAAATTGTGTATTTTTCAGCATAACGCTGCTTTACGAATGTTTTTGCGCTGTCCTTTGTTACTAGCCGCTCCTCGAAGTCCACGACTGCATTTTCCAGCAGGTGGTGGAAGTCATTCTGGTCTATTGGCTTTTTGTTGAATATTTCGGTTGGGATTGCGCTCTCCCGCGCTGCTATTCCGTTTACAGCTACTGTGCCGTTCTCCTCTATCTCCCCCTCCTTCTTGCCCTCGGTCCACTTTTTGTAGGCGCGGTAGTTGACCAGCCAGTAGGGCGTTAGTGTGAGCTCAGTGCTGCGGAGCTCGATAGAAGTGTCGACTATGTCAAGTTCCCTGATTTTCCGGAAGAACATGTCCTTGATTTTCTGGGGCGGGATTGAGAATATGATTGGGGTTTTGGGGAGCTTGATTTTTTGGGGGAGGCCGCGTATGCCAGCCTGCTTTAGCTTTCTCTGGAGCTTCTCCTCTGTGGCCAGGTCTATCCTCAGCTCGGTTGCGTAGTTATGGACTTTTGCTGTGTAGTTCTTGCCAAAGATGGCGCCGCGGTCAAGGTTCAATTCCTCAATTGTCTTTGCAAACCGCTCTACAGTGTCCCTGCTTACAAACCCCTCAACGCACAGAACCCCGATTTGCTCGGTGTGGAAAAGCTCCTCGCGCTTAACCAAAAAGTCTAGCTTGTGCTCTTTTTTGCCTTTTCCCTTGAGCTTGGACTTTCCCTGGACCTCGTAGAGTTTGTGCTCGTAAATAGCCTTGACGAGCTGGCGTAGTTCGTCCATTGGAATTTTAAGGTATACCAAGTAGTATTTAAAGATATAGAAAGCTTTAAATGAGTATCAGCGTATAATCCGTAGCATGCGGGGTACCGGCGAGCGACCTTTTAGAAAAAGGTCGATCAAAAGTGCCACACAGCGCGGGGGTACCCGAGCGGCCAAAGGGGCAGGGTTTAGGTGCACTTTGTGGGTAAAGGCAGTTCCCGCGGTGCGGAAACACCCTGTGGCTTAGCGCCTTCGCAAGTTCAAATCTTGCCCCCCGCACCAAAATGTATACGATAAAAGTTAGATGCCCAAAATGTGAAAGGACCAGAAGCTTCTGCCCGAAAGTTGAAGACAGGAAGAAGTGGTCAGCGCAGTGCTTTTTCTGCGGAAGGAATTTTAAGATTTATCCAGTCAATAAGCCGGCGAGAATAGCTTAAATAGTCCTGGGCACAATGCCTGAACATGGGCATAATAGAGATACTGGCTCTGATTTTTGCCATTTCCGTATTGAGCAAATTGACAGTATGGCTTGTGAAGCCTAAGCTTACCATCGGCGTAGGCCAGAAAATGTTCCAGCAGATTGGTTCAGGNATGCTCAAGGTATTTGGCATTATCGGGTTGGTAGTTGTTGGGTACCTATTGACCAGCGCAGGCATGAGTGTAGTGGAGATAGCTGCAGCCGCAATATTCGGGGTATTGTTGTTTGGGATGATTATCTTCAGCGCCCCTGAAAAGTTTTTGGAAACAATGGGCAAGGAGATGGAGACTCACATTGAAAAGTTCAGGCTGAGCTTTCTGGTTTGGATTGCATTTGCTATCTGGGTACTCTACGAGCTGTTTGTGTAAAACTAGAAGAAGCCATTAAGATGGCTAAAGATACTTTTCTAGGCCCTCTTTTTCCTTTTCGAATTTTATGTCCAAGTTTGTGAATATTTTCTCTGCGATTTTTGAGCCGATTAGGTCTGCTATTTTCTTTGGGTTTGCTGCTTTAATGTCCTCGATGTTTTTGTAGCCGTGGCTGAACAGCTTTCGGGCGCGGACTCTGCCAATGTTCCTTATGCGAACCAAGGGTAGCAGCTCCATCTTTACGCCGTACTTCAGGCGCTTGCGCAAGGCTTCTGTTTTTGGGATTATTTTGTCGCGCTTTGTCAGCCGGGAAAGCTCTGCTGTTGCATATAGTAGCCAGTCCGCTATGTCCAGCTTTGTGCGGAGCGTCCCGGGGGCAATTGAGTACTTGTCGAAGAGCTTGTCGTCAGTCACTTCGTTCATCCACTCGAAGAAGACCATGGCATTCTTGAACGCGCGAAGCTGTTCTTCTTTCAGGTCGTATTTTCCGAACTGCTCGTATATTTCCAGCTCCTCGGAGCGGCGGACTGTGGCCAGGGGCCTCATCTCCGCGGTGTCGGAGAGAATTGTGAGCAGGATCATGTCGTCCGGGACTTTTTTCTTCAGGAGCTCTAGAAGGTCGTGAGCTGTGAGCGGGTCTAGGTAGAGCTGGGCTACCCGCCTGCCGAGGGGGGTGCAGTCAAACCGGTTCTTTGCGCTGTAGTTGATGAACTTCCAGTCAAAGAGCTGGTCGAGGATTTTGTCAACCATTGTCTCAATGCCTTCAAGATTTGAGTACTGGTAGGCGTAGAAGGTTTGGGAGAAGAAGTCGAGGAGACTCTCTTTTGTGAGCGGGGTTTGGGCCAGCATGCCTAGGATGTGCATGCGGAGCACTGGTTCAACGCCGAGCTTTGAGGATATTGGCTCTGGCCTGCCCTCGATGTAGTGGTCCCAGAGCTGCTCGAACTCGGGCAGTGTTTTTGCAATTAGTATTGCCTCGCCTTCTGTGTCGTACTTTGGCCTGCCCGCCCTGCCGAACATCTGGTGGATTTCTAGAATTGGAATTGGGGTCATTCCAAAAGTTCCGTAGCGTTTATACTCACGGATTACAACCCGCTTGCTTGGGAGGTTTACGCCTGCAGCGAGTGTGGGAGTTGCGGATATGACCTTGAGGAGGTTTTGCTTGAAGTTCTCCTCGATTATTTTCCGCTGCCTGGCATGCAGGCCGGCATGGTGGAAGGCCGCCCCTTTCCGAACGCAGTTGGCCAGCCGGATGCACTGCTTTGTCGGCCGGTCTAGGACGTCTAGGATTTGCTCGGAAAGCCTCTGCAGCTCTTTTTTCTCTTTTGTGGAGAGCAGTTGATAGAGCTTTGTTGCGTTTTTCTCCGCCTCGCTCTCTGCGCCGCGGCGCGTGTTTACAAAGATTAGTGACTGGGCCTCCTTTTTTACAATGTCCAGTGCGAGCTCTACTGACGGTTCCTGGGAGTGGCTTATTTTTAAGTCATCCTTTTCCTTGAAGGTGACTTCGCCGTCCAGGTAGACTCCTTTTGAGAGCCTTATTGGGCGGAACTCGCTCTCCACGAGCTCTGCGTCAAGCCAGTCTGAAAGTTCATCGCCATTTTCTATTGTGGCGGAGAGAGCAAGGAACTGTACTCCCTTGAGCTGCTTAAGTTGGGTTATTACAATCTCCAAAGTTGGGCCGCGGTTTGGGGAGTCGAGCAAGTGCACCTCGTCCAGAACAACAAGGCCGACATCGCTTAGCCAGGGAGGGGAGTGGCGCATAAGGGAATCCAGCTTTTCAACTGTCAGGATTAGTATGTCGTGTTCTGCCAGGGATTTTCCAGGGGAGTCGTATTCGCCGGTGCTCATGCCGATTTTTGCAAACTGGGAATATTTTTCAGTTAGGTCCTGGTATTTCTCGGAAGCAAGGGCGCGAAGCGGTACAAGGTAGATTGCCTTTGAGCCGTGTAGCACTTCGTTTAGCATTGCGAACTCGGAGACAAGCGTTTTTCCGGAGGCAGTAGGGATGGATAGGACCAGGTTTTTCCCGTCCAGAACGCCGGCATTTATTGCATCTGCCTGCGGAGGGTAGAGGTCTTTGATGTTCTCTACCTCTTCTACACGCTCAATTACCTTTTTCAATGCAGGGTACTTCTTGGAAACCTTTGAGAGTTTCATACTGCCACTATACATGTAAAATCATATATATTACTTTGAGCTGATTCAAAGCATGCAGAAAATTGCAAATTTGATTGTCAGGGACATTATGAGAGAGGTTAAATCAATACGCCCCTCGACAAAAATTAAGAAGCTGATTTCTACATTCGAAAAAGAGGAAGTTGATGTGCTGGCTGTTATTGATGACAAAGGAAAGTTCCTTGGCGATATTCATGAGCGCGACCTCCTTAAGCTCCTTGTAAGCAAGGACGACATCTCTTGGGAGGAGGTGACCGGCCCCTTTGGCAGGATTATGGACATGGCTTATTTTGCAGAGACCGCCAAGGACTTGATGCACAGGCACGACATTACTGTCGGGCCGGAGGAAAAGGTGAGCCAAGTAGTTAAATTGATGTTCAGGAGCAATGTTGATGTAGTTGCTGTTGTCGAGTATGGCAAGGTTGTGGGCATGGTTACAGAACTTGACATACTGGATAGGATTTACAAGAGGAGGAAACGATGATTAGCTTCCTGTTGGCAGTGATTCTGCTTCTAGTATTTGCAAAGGCCCTTGGGGAGATTATGGAGAGGCTGGGCTTGCCCGCGCTGTTGGGGGAGCTCCTTGCAGGGATTGTTCTGGGCGCTGCTGTCCTCGGCTGGGTTGAGGTGGGGCCATTGGAGAGCCTTGCGCTTCTGGGGATTATACTGCTGCTTTTCCTTGTAGGTTTCAACTTCAGCATTGAAAGGCTCAAGAAGGAGGGGAAGGTCGGGGTTGTAATAACCATGTTTGGCTTCCTGTTTGTGCTTATTCCGAGCTACTTTTTGCTCAAGAGCTTTGGCTTTGGGCTTCTGCATGCCATCTTTTTCTCCCTCATAATGGGCGGCGAGTCCACGCCAAATACCATAAAGACAATAGTTGATTTGAAGCAGCTGAAGTCTAGGGTTTCCCACGTGATTATAAGCGCGACAGTTGTTGAGGACTTCATATTCTACACAATACTGGCTTTTACAGTGGCGGTTATCGGCGCAACCGGGATAACCCAATATGCTGTGGGGCTTGGAAAAATAGCATTGTTCTTCCTGCTCTTCTTTGTGATGGAGCGGGCATCCCCGTACTTGATTAGGTTTACGGAGAGGATGCGAGCGGAGGAGGCGCAGTTTGCAATGGGCTTTGTTCTGATTCTGGCGCTTGCTTATGCTGCTGACGCCCTTGGATTCGCCTCTGTTGTTGGCGCATTCTTTGCCGGGATTGCACTGGCCTACTCACCATACCTCAAGGCTGGCAGCTTCTCACCGAAGATTGCTGCGTTTACATTCGGAGTTTTCTCACCCTTGTTCTTTGGATGGATGGGGCTCCAGGTTGAGCCGCAGTACTTCCTTGCATCCATGATGGTGTTTGCACTGATAGCGCTTGGGATTGTGGCAAAGCTCGTTGGGAATATTGTCGGGGGCATGGTTGCAAGAGTTTCATTCAGGGACAGCTTAGGTGCGGCAATTGGGCTCAGCACAAGGGGAGGGGAGCAGCTGCTCATACTGGTTATTGCTGCCCAGCTTGGGGTCTTTGGCAGCTTTGTGCCGCAGGTTTTGATACCAGTTACAATACTTGCGATGGTTTTCACGATTTTTGTATCACCGGTTCTGCTAAAGCTCTTCTTCAGGAAGTACGGCGAGCAGTGAACGCAAAGCATTTAATCTTCTTTGGTTATTAGTTAGGTATGGTCTTCTGGAGAAAGAAGAAGAAAGAGGAAAAAAAGGAGGAAGTGCCCAAGGAGATTACCCTTGAGTTTGTTTATGACGGCGACGACAGGGAGGGCGCCGTTGAGCTCATTGAGGAGATTCTGGACAGCAGGAGGGCAGAGGTGATTAGTGACATTAGGCGCATTATTAGCGACGAGACCCAGGCCTCCAAGCTTGAGCTGAAGCTGGAGAATACTGCTGTGCTTGAAAGGAAAAGGGCTGAGAATACCTTCAAGGGAACAGTGTACTTCCTGTCTGGCAAAAAGCTGAAGGAGGGCCTGATTTTCAAGGGAGTTGTGAAGGAAGGGGAAAGCATCACGCTTATGCTGAGAACTAAAAACAAATTTAAGAATGTACCGGACTCGCCATTTGAGCAGATACTGCAGCTTCTGGAGAGGTATGGCTACAGGGAACTGCCTACTTCAGGATCCGGCCCTTCCCAGCAGGAATAAATCGCTGTATATCATCCAGTTTTAGGTCTTTTCCGAGCTTTTCCCTGATTTTTTTTGCTAGCTCGCCTGACTTTTCGTGGCCGGGTATTATCAGGACAACTTGCTCTGAGCGGCTCTTAATTGCATTTTCGGGGCCTGCAATTACTGTGTTTCCCTCAAAGCTAATAGCAAGCAACAGCTTTGTGTTCCTGAAATAGTTCTTCTTGCCTTTTATCATAAAGGCCCCTTTTCCGAGGTATTCGCCGGCCGGGGCTTCCTTGGAAACCTGCTCTGGCTTTACAGAGTAGACATCAACTGCACCTAGGCCTAGCTGCCAGGCCTTGGAGTAGGAGGCTGCAAACTGGGCTGTTTCCTCAATGGTTGTTTTTGGGACTTCGCGGCCCTCTGCCTTTATTACGCAGAAGGGTGCGCCAGTTATGTCTGCGTGGAAGACTATGTCTTTTGGCTCGGTGTGCTTTTTGATTATTATCTCGTTTGTGGTTGCATCCTTGCCGCCTATGACTAGGAAATGGTCCGATGATATGAACCAGCGGAACTTTTCAAACCATTTCTTTTTAATTTTGGGGGTTTTTTCGGGGAGCATTTGGGTTTTGGGGGATAATTCCTCCTTCTCCAGCTTTTTACGGGTTGATTTTAACGCCTTAATTAAGCCGGGGAGCTTATTTTTCGCCTTTTTTGATTTGGAGTAGTATTCGGCCGATTCTTTGAACTTGTGCTCTTGGGAAAGCTTATCCCCTAATTTTTGGAATTCGACTACTTCTTTTTCCAGCTTTTTGAATGTTTCTTCCTGCTCCTTGAGGATTCGCTCAAGCTCCTCTTTTTTTGCAGAGGTTTCTGTAATTATTTTTGTTATTTTGTCCTCTGTGAAGAATTCGTCGCAGACTTCGTTGAATGTTTTGAATGGTTTTTTCTCAGAGTCCTGGTACTTTTCTATGGCAATTGGAAGGAAATCCGCGAATTTTCCAGCCTCCGTTGTAATTATGGGGGCAGGATTAGCCTTAATTTCCTCAAATAATGCCCTAAAAATTCGTGTAAAATCATTTAGGGCTGATTTAGGGGTTTCTTGGGCGGGGATATTCTTGTCGATTCCTGCGCGGAGGCAGATCTCGTCTGCGTATGTCCCGCCGAATCCCAGGTCAATTGCCATTGTTCTTACAATGTCCCGGGAAGAGGAATTGAAGATTTCGCCAAGCCCTTCTGGGCTCAGTTCCCTTGGGTCAGGGGACTCTGGAGGGAAAACATAGGACTCGCCCTTTTTGACTGTCCTGTGGCGCCAGGTCTGGCGGTGGAGGGGATTTATTATTTTCCTATTCTCGTCCAGGAGTATCAGGTTTCCATCGCCGAAGAACTCTGCAACCAGGATTTTGTCCTCCTTGCCGGAGAAGTGTATTTCCACAACCCTGTCGAATTTGTGCTGCTCGATTTTTGTGATTTTTGAGTTTGCTAGGTGCTTGCGGAGGAACATGCAAAAGCTTGATGGGGTTACCGGATATTTTTGGGTGTAGTTGGTAAGGTAGAGGAACTTTGGGCCAATTACCAGGGTTTTCTTTTCCTTTTGGTGCAGGGAGAAATAAAATGTATCCTTAAGCTGGTAGATTTTCTTGACGCGCGCGCCGGCAAGACTCTGGAGCTCAAGAACTATGGCATAAATGTCCAGGCTTGCAAAATCACGCGGCTTCGTATTGGGCGAATTCGTCATCTTCGTCGTCCCCCGCGTCCTTCTCCATTGCCTTTTCGAGCTGCTCTATAAGCTTGAGCTCCTTTTCGGACTTTTCCTTGTTTATGACAACTTCCCAGTCCTCTAGGCTGAGGTCTTTCATGTCCTCGAGCTTTGTCTCGACAATTTTCTGCTTCTGCTGTTTGAGCTCTGCCTCTTTTTGGAGCTTTTCCCGCTCAGCCTGTGTGCGCGCCCGTTCAAGGGCCTGGCTTATGCGCTTCTCGTCCTCTTCCCCGAGGTAGGCAAGCAGATTTTTTGTGGTTGTGAGCAGCTTTGTCCTGGATGCCTTCTCTGCCCTTACAAGGCCCCTCTGCTGGAGCTCCTTGATGTAGTCGTATACCCGGTTCCCGTATTTTTCGACGAGCAGAGACTGCTTTACTGGCTGCTTGAACGCAATGAAGGAGAGTGTTGTGAGCACTGCCTTGGACATGTCCATCTGCGGGGCAAGATCCTTTACCTTGTCCAAATATTCCTTGCGGAGCTCCATCTTGTAGTTGTCCTTCTCGACAACAAGGTCAATAGGGGAATTGCGCTTCGCATAGTCCATTCGGAGCCCTTCCAGAGCCTCTTTTGCCTTGCCATAGTCACGGCTGCCCGTTGCCTTGCAGATTTCATCTAGTGTTAGGCTGCGTCCTGCAAGGAACAATGCTGCTTCAACTAGCTTTTTCATAGGGAATAGTTAATATAGAGCTGATAAATAAAGTTTTGTAATGGAAAGCCGCGCACTGGGGGCAGCCTACAAGTCTCTTTTGATGTTCAATACCGTGCTCATACTCCTGGTTTTCTTTGGCCAGCTGCTGGAAAACCCATTTATATTCGCCTCTTTGGCAGCTTCCTTGTTTATCATATACTTTCACCCGAAAGCGGACATGGCCCAGCCGAAGAATGTCCTTGGCGGCCATATGATAGCTGCGTTGACTGGGTATTTAGTTACATTTGTGATACCGGCCCAGTACATTGCATTGGGGGCTGCATGCGCAGTTGGCGTTTCTGCCCTGCTGATGTTCACATTTAGGCTTGAGCATGCGCCCGCGGCAGCCACAGCGCTCTCTTTCTCCTACAACCTGTCGGGAATGAGCTCCTACCAGAACTTTGTGATAATTCTGCTGATGATTGTGGTCCTCGGGCTGATTAAGTTCATTTGGCTTGGTGGTGTGAGGTTGTGGAGGAGCTTTGAAACAGAGGGGCTCCAGGAGGCCGAAAAGGCACTAGAGAAGGGGCTTCATGTCAAGAAGCGCAGGAAAAAGAAGTAACTACCCAGGGTTGACAAAGATTTTTATAATTGCTGTTGGATATCAATACTACAATGAACCTAGTCAATGAGATTGTTTCAAAGGTTTCGATAAAGAGCGGCCTCAGCCGGGAGGAGATTCTGGACAAAATCAAGCAGAAGAAGGACGAGCTCTCTGGCCTGGTTTCGGACGAGGGCGCTGCTTACATTATTGCCAATGAGCTTGGGGTTGAGACAAAGAACAGGATAATCGACGCAAACCTCAAGATTAAGGATGTCACGCTGGACATGCGCTCTGTCAATGTTATTGGAAGGGTCAAGGAAATTTACCCAGTCCGGGAATTCGAGAGCAAGGGGCGCAAGGGCAAGGTTGCCAATCTCTTGATTATGGATGATACTGGAACCACGCGCATTGTGCTCTGGAACATGTCGGACATAGAGAAGGTTGAGACAAGCAGGATGAAGAGGGGAGATGTTGTAAGGATTGAGAACGGCTATGTGAAGGAGGGTATGCGCGGGCTTGAGATAAACCTCGGGAACAAGGGTAGGCTGAACCTCGAGCCAGAGGATGTTGATGAGGAGAGCCTGCCGAAGATTGCTGGGGGCAGCGGAGGAGTTGCAAAGCTCAGCAGCATGGTTCCGAATACGCCCTATAGCTTTGTTGGCAAGGTCTTGAGGAAGTTTGATGTGAGGACTTTTGAAAAAGCGGACAGGAGCGGCAAGGTCGGCGCAATGATAGTTGCGGATGATAGCGGCTCAAGGAGGTTTGTGCTCTGGAATGAGAAAACAGACTTGCTTGAGAAGATTAATGTTGGGGATGTTTTGAAGGTGGACAGCGCTTATGCAAAGCAGGGGCTTAATGATGTTGAGCTCCAGGCGAACTGGGCTACGAAGATTGGCATTAACCCAGAAGGGGTAAATGTTGAGGCCAAGGAAAGCAAGGAAGGGGACTCAGAGCGCACAAGGATAGCTGAGCTGAGGGAAGGGGATGCGTACAAGGAGCTCAGGGCTGCGGTTGTGAACATATTCGATAATGATTTGATATACGACATGTGCCCGAACTGCAACAAGCGTGTCGATAATGGCACTTGTGGCAAGTGTGGCACGGTCACACCTAACAAATTACTTATTATAAACGCCATGATTGACGATGGGACTGGTACAATTCGTGCGGCGTTCTTCAGGGATGCTGCAGAGGCGGTTGTCGGAATGAAGACAGAGGAAATTGATTCGGACAAGGAAAAGGCCAGGGCAAAGCTCAGGGAGCGCCTTGGGAAGGAGCTGCTGATAAGCGGCCGTGTCAAGAGGAACGACAGGACAAACGCGCTTGAGTTTACCGGCTTCAGCGTGCAGGAGGTAAACCCTTCTGCCGAGGCTGAAAGAATCTTGAATGATACGGAGGTTAAAAATGACATCTGAAGAGCAGATTGAGGAAGCTGTGCAGGAAGANGAGACAGAAGAGAAAAAAGAGGAGGAGACACTGGAGGAGCTTGCCGGAGTAGGCCCTGCAACCGCGAAAAAGCTTGAGGAGGCTGGCTTCAAGGATGTGAAGTCAATAGCCACTGCATCTGCAGGTGATGTCGCTGATGCTGCTGAAATTTCAGAGGCGAAGGCCAAGAAGATTATCGCAATTGCAAAGGAGTCCTGCAATATGGGCTTTGAGACTGCGGACAAGATTATGGAGAAGAGAAAGGAGATAGGAAGGCTCACCACCGGCTCAAAAGAAGTTGACCAGCTCTTGGGTGGAGGTGTAGAGACGCAGTGCATCACCGAGGCATTTGGTGAATTTGGCTCAGGAAAATCCCAGATTGCAATGCAGCTTGCTGTTAACGTGCAGCTGCCGGTTGAAAAGGGCGGCTTGAACGGGGCTTGCCTGTATATTGACTCAGAGCATACGTTCAGGCCGGAGAGGGTCATTCAGATGGCTGAGCACATTGGCCTGGATCCAAAAAAGGTTTTGAAGAACATTCATGTTGCCAGGGCGTATACTTCGGATGACCAGATGCTCTACGCAGAGACTTCGCAGGACACAATTAGGGACAAGAAGGTTAAGCTTGTTATTGTGGATTCCTTGACATCGCTGTTCAGGTCAGAGTATGCGGGGAGAGGAACGCTTGCAAGCAGGCAGCAGAAGCTGAACAGGCACCTTTCGACTTTGCATAAGCTGGCGGATATCAACAACCTGACTGTTTATGTGACGAACCAGGTGATGTCAAAACCAGATCAATTCTTTGGCGACCCGACAAAGCCAATTGGCGGGCATATCCTTGGGCACAGTGCAACCTTCAGGTTATACCTGAGGAAGAGCAAGGCAACCAAGAGAATCGCAAGGCTTATAGACAGCCCTTGCCTGCCGGAAGGGGAGGCAGTGTTCAAAATCGACGAGAAAGGGGTAATTGATTAGGGAAAATCGAGGATTTTGCCCCTAAAAAACATTAATAAGGCAAAGGACCTTAGGGATTAATGGTGGTTTACTATGGTAGACTTTGAAGGCTATTGCGTAAAGTGCAAGGCAAAGGTTAATGTGACAGGCGGACATGAGACAACCACAAAGAAGGGCAAACCAATGTACAAGGGAAGCTGCCCAAACTGTGGAACAACTGTCTGTAGATTTATATCAAAATAAGATTGAATGGTAAGGGCTTCGGCCCTTTTCCTATTTTATTCTGCTAGTTTACTTGCTCTAGCGCTTAGAAACAGTTACCTGTGGAAATGGTATGGTTATGCCGTGCTTGTCGAAGGCCTCTTTTATTTGGTGGTGCAGGTCGTTCTTTATCGCAACTGTGCTGTCCTTGTCGGGCTCCATCCAGCCGCGCAGCTCCAAGTTTATTGAGGACTCGCCGAATTCCTTTACTAGGACCTGCGGCTCTGGCTTGTCAAGGATTCTTGGCTCCTTGACTAGGAGGTCTTTGGCGATTTTGACTGCCTTTTTTATGTCAGTGGAATAGTCCACGCCGACGGGGACCTTAATCCTGAGCTTTCCCTGGAGCGTTTTATTGATTATTTTTTCATTTATTACCATGCTGTTCGGGATTGTGACTAGCTCCCCATCCCAGCTCTTCATTCGTGTGGATGCAACATGGATGTCAGTTACCTCCCCCTCCAGGTCAGCTATCTGGACCCAGTCACCGATGAGAAAGGGTTTGTCAATCAGGATTATCAGGCCCGCGATGAAGTTCCCCAGGGTGTCCTTGGCGGCAAAACCAACTACTATGCCGAGGAACCCTGCTGCAGAGAGCACGCCAACCACGCTCCCCTGCAAGCCATGTAGGTTGAGGATGAGGATAATGACCACTATAGAGAGTATTATGTTGAATACTAGCTTGAGTGGCCTTGAGTAGTGCTTGGCCTCTTTTGGGGTGAGCTTTATGCGCCGGATATCTGCCAGCTTCTTCGAGAGCCTGTCAATCATGTAGTGGAGTATTTTTGCCACGAAGTAAGAGCTTACTATGATTAGTGCGGTAAGTATTGTTTTTTCAAGGTATGCTATTTCTGTGAAAATTGCCATATCTTTTCTAGGTGAAAGGGCTTTTTATGTTTTCGGTAAATTCTTATAAATGAGCTGAGACTAGGCATGTGCATGAAGCTCTACTTGGATATAGAGACAACGGGCTTGAATGCTGTCATGGATGACCTGACTGTGGTTGGGGCTTATGACGGCAAGGAAGTTGTTCAGCTTGTGCGTGGGATAAACCTTGGGCACGATGAGCTTGAGGGTATGTTCGAAGAGGCTAGTGAGATAGTGACTTTCAATGGCGTGGCTTTTGACCTTCCTTTTATCCAGCGCAAGTTTCCTGCAGTGGTCTTTGACGGGATTGCCCACAAGGATTTGATGCAGCTTGGGTGGAAGGCCGGGCTCAGGGGCGGGCTCAAGGAGCTCGAGAGGCAGCTTGGGATAAGCAGGGGCGAAGCGCTTACTGGCGTTGACGCAATACATCTGTGGGAAGACTACAAGGAGGCGGGCAGGCTCTCTTCTCTGAACAGGCTGCTCGAGTACAACAGGGAGGATGTTGTCAACCTTAAGAGGCTGGAGTATATTCTTGAGAAGAGGCTAAACTAGGTCTTTCAGCTTTCCAAAGTAGCGTGGCTTGTCTGCGATTACCCACACCTCGAAGTTGCTGAGGTTTCGGTTCAGAAAGGGGGAAAGCGTTTTTTCCTTGAGGACATCCGTGCCCTCCGTAACCAGGCAGTGGCTTGGCTGGACAATTAGCGTCTTTTTTTGGTATTTTCCCTTGAGGAAGCACTTGAACTTTTCAGACGAGACCCCGTCAGAGATGCTTATTGCCGGGTGCTCGTGGGCAATTAGGACAGTGCTGCATTTTTGGAAGTCCAGGTCTTCCG
>JGI10211J34971_10002295_pt1 | contig 15667 bp, 11 predicted proteins | sample Etolagsediment_FD_34971 | JGI IMG/M metagenome (IMG submission 34971) | reverse complement strand
ACTGAGGAGTCGTCTTTTGTCCCCCTGGCGAAAAATTTCGACTGGCTCATATGGGTAGGCCTCAGGCCAGGAGTTAGGGATCCTGCAGGCAGCACAGCAATTGAGGCTATAGAAGACCTTTTAGGCATACGATTCAAATACAATGAATCGGTGTATACATCCAAGATATATCAGCTAAGGGGAGATCTAAAAAAAGATGATGTAGAAACTATAGCACGGGAAATATTGGCAAATGACATCATCCAGCAATGGAAAATATATAAAAAAGATGAATGGGATGATCAAAAAGGAATTGGAATGAATATCCCTAAGGTTGCCCTTGATAACCTCCCCCAGGTAAGAACATTTTCAATTAAAAGCGATGAAGAATTACAGAGGTTGTCACAAGAAAGAAGCCTTGCGCTACAGAGTAGCGACATACCGGTTATACGAAAATATTTCTTACAGGAGGATGTGCTTTTTAAACGAAAGCCATTTGGACTTAATCTCCCCACAGATGTGGAGCTTGAGTATATATCACAGGCGAGAAGTGATCATTGCAACCACAATACATTCAGGGGGCTTTTTCGATACCATGACATGGCCACTCATCACAAAGAGATCATTGATAATCCCTTTAAAACATGTATTGAAGCGCCCACCTTGCGAATAAAAGAGAAAAAGGACTGGGTTATCTCTGTGCTCTGGGATAATGCAGGTGTGGGGAGGTTTGATGAAAATTATTACTATGTTATTACTGGAGAGACACACAATAGTCCATCAAATATCGAGGCCTATGGAGGGGCTATCACAGGGATAGTAGGGATTTACCGTGACCCTCTGGGAACAGGAAAAGGTTCAAAATTAATTCTGGGCACCTATGGGTTTTGTGTGGGACCAAGGGATTATAACGGAGAACTTAAACCACATCTCCACCCAAGGCGACTTCTGGATGGTGTGATTGAGGGTGTAAGAGATGGTGGAAACAAAAGTGGTATTCCCACCCCATTTGGACAGGTTATTTTCGATCACTCCTATATGGGAAAATGTCTTGTGTATGTAACCGCTGTGGGAATAATGCCTGCAACAGTAGAGGGTGCCTCTTCCCACCTAAAAAGGACGAATCCAGGTGATTTGATACTCATGTGTGGTGGCAGGGTAGGAAAGGATGGCATCCATGGAGTGACGGCTGCCTCTGAGACCTATAGCGAAACGACCCCTGCAGGTCATGTTCAGATAGGAGACCCCTATACTCAGAAGAAGATGCATGATTTTTTACTCGAAGCGAGAGATGAGGGACTTATAGAATTTATTACCGATAACGGCGGCGGTGGGCTCTCTTCATCAATAGGAGAATCGGCCAGGTGGTCTAACGGCTGTCATGTAAGCTTAGAAAAGGTCCCTCGTAAATATGAGGGACTGGATCCATGGGAAATATGGGTGAGTGAATCTCAGGAGAGGATGACTGTAGCGGTACGGCCTGACAATATTGACAGGTTCATGGAGCTTTCCACAAAACATGCAGCAGAAACAACAGTGATTGGTCAGTACAATGATAGTGGATACCTCCACCTTACATTTAATGAAACAACATGCGCCTATATACCGATGGATCTTCTTCAATCATCATTTCCTCAGTGGACGTTTGATGCTGAATGGCTTCCCCCGTCGTCAAGAGGGTTGAAAGAGCCTGTCTGGAATGAATCAGAAGAAGCGGGCTCTTTACTTAAAGCAATGTTGGGAAGGCCGAATATCTGTGCCAAAAACTGGGTTCAAAGGCAATATGACCATGAGGTTCAGGGCGGAAGCATTATTAAACCACTGGTAGGGAAAGACCGGGATATGGTGAGTGATGCGGCAGTGGTGAGACCGGTCTTAAGCTCCACAAAAGGGATTGCCATTACCCAGGCGATAAATCCATTCTATTCTCTCATTGACACCTATCACATGGTAGCAGTCACTATTGATGAGGCAGTCAGACGCTGTATTGCTGTTGGCGGTGATCTTTCCTGTATCGGGGGGGTCGATAATTTTTGCTGGCCGACTATTATCTATGATTCTGTCAAAAACCCTGACGGGAAATATAAGGCGGCACAACTTGTGCGGGCATGCTGGGGGCTTCGGGATTATATAAGTGCCTTTGAGATACCGCTGCTCTCCGGTAAAGATAGCATGTATACCGATGGTGAAGTAAAAGGACCATCTGGCAGGAGTGAAAAAATATCGGGACTGCCGACCTTTCAGTTTACCGCCACAACGGTGGTAGAGGATATACGAAAATGCGTGACAATGGATGTAAAGATATCTGGTGATAGTGTTTATATCCTCGGAGAAACACGAGATGAGCTTGGGGCAAGCGAGTACTACCTCATGATGGATTGGGTGGGATGTAATGTGCCGATAGTTGATTCGGAAAAGACGCTTCCTCTTTATCAGGCGCTTTCTCGGGCAATACAGAATGGACTGATTGCCTCCTGCCATGCTGTTGGGAGAGGTGGGTTAGGTGTTCACCTTACCCTGTGTGCAATAGGAGGTAATCTGGGCATGGATATTAACCTCAGGTCTGTTCCAGTTGACAAAGAGCTTTCTAACACAAGGCTCCTTTACTCTGAGTCAGCGGGCAGGTTTATAATTACCATTGATGAAACAAAGAAAAAGGCATTTGAGAATATCATGGGTGGGTTGAGCTATGCCTGTATAGGAAAAGTTACTGATGCTGATATCTTTCATGTATCAGGTGTTGATGGTAACTCTATTGTTACCGAAACAATACGTGATTTAAAGGGTGCCTGGAATGAGCCTTTCGGAGATTTGATATGAAAACAGTCAGGGCACTTGTTCTTACAGGATATGGTCTCAACTGCGATTATGAGACAGATTTTTCTTTACAACTGGCTGGTGCACATTCTGAGAGGGTACACGTAAATGAGTTGATACCATCTGAAAAGAGTAATGCCACGGTAACCCTGGATAAGTATCATATCCTGGTATTAGGGGGTGGTTTTAGTTGGGCAGATGATCACGGGGCTGGTGTTATCATGGCTTCAAAGTTGAGATACAACATTGGGGAGCAAATCGAGAAGTTCATTGGTGAGGGTAAACTCATTATCGGTATCTGTAATGGTTTTCAGGCCCTTGTAAACTTAGGGCTTCTCCCGGGATTTGATGGTGATTATCATGCAAGAAAGGTTGCCCTGACATATAATGACTCGGGAAATTTTGTTGACAGGTGGGTCACACTCAAGGTTCAGAAGGAAAGTGCATGTATTTTTACCAAGGGGATTTCCACCCTTGAACTCCCTGTGCGGCATGGCGAAGGGAAGTTTTACGCAAAGAAAGAGATCATTGATAGATTAATAGAAAAAAACCAGGTTGTTATCCGATATGCAGACGAAGAAGGCGATCCCGCTCAAGGAAAATGGCCTTTTAATCCAAATGGATCTCTTTATGATATTGCCGGGGTGTGCGATTCTACAGGGAGAATATTTGGAGTGATGCCTCACCCAGAGGCCTACAATCATTATACAAACCATCCGGACTGGACACGGAAAAGGGAGGAGTTAGCAAGGATGGGTAAGCAGATTGTAGATGAAGAGGGTGAAGGGATTGCCATCTTTCGGAATGCAGTCAAGTATATTCGGAAAAATCTTTGATTCTTCAATTCGCCGCAGACCTAAACAGATAAACACAGATTTTTTGTTAGGCCTACCCGGCTGAATAAAATATACAGTCGCTTCGCGCCTGAAGAAGCATTGGTGCATCGATAATAACAATGCTTAAAATTCTGCTCGAAGGGCATGAAGTTCAATAGTTCCGCCATCAGAACGATTAATCTGCATAAATCCGCGTGGATCTGTGGCCCAAACACATCAGATCTTCCAATATTTCCCTTGAATTGATTTTACCTTATCAAGCACAGGGGTTAAAATCCTTTGGTTTTCTTCATCAGACCAATCCCAGCCCTGTATCGTTGATTCACCGCTCAATTCCTTTAATACCGACTTTACTGAATTTCGTAAACCCTGCAGATTGTATCCGCCTTCGAGGGTTAAAACCAGCTTCCCATTACAGCTTGAGCGGGCAATGTCCATAAGGATGCGTGTCAGGCCGGCAAATCCATCAGGGGTAACTGACATACCCCCTAAGGGATCACCCTCATAAATATCGAATCCTACAGAGGCAAGCACCAGATCGGGCTTAAACTCCTTTGCGATAGGTTGAAGGGTTTGCTGAAAGATAGCGATATATTCCGCATCACCGTATCCTGTTGAAAGAGGAACATTAACCGTATAGCCTTCTCCATTGCCTTTTCCTACCTCATTAAAGCTGCCGCTTCCAGGGTAATATGGATACTGGTGAGTAGAGAAATAAAGGATGGAAGGATCATTTTCAAAAGAGTGTTGGGTGCCGTTACCATGATGCAGATCCCAGTCAGCAATCAGAACTTTTTTCAAGCCCAGCTTTTTCTGGGCATAGGCAGCTCCTATTGCAACATTGTTAAAGAGGCAAAATCCCATTCCACTATTTCTTTCAGCATGATGCCCTGGCGGTCTCACCAGGGCGAATGCATTGTCGAGTGCATTGCTACTTACCATTTTAATGGCATTTAAAAGGCCCCCTGCGGCAAGAAGGGCAGCCTGATGAGAACCGGGAGAGGTCTGCGTATCTCCATCGAGGTAACTTGATGGCTTACCGGCTGTAGATGCAACCAAATCAATGTAGTCCTTTGAGTGAATAGAGAGCAATTCCTCCTCAGTAGACTCTCTCACCGGAACATCAATGTATTTATCTGCCATATCCGGATCGTTCAGCATCTCATAGATAACCTCTAACCTTCGGTGACTTTCAGGATGAAAGTCTCCGGTCCTATGTTCAATATATCTTGTATCTCTGACGATTCCTGTCTTAGGCATAGCGTATCTCCTTTATTAATCTAACTTTTTTACTTTAGACGTTTTTTTTCTTACCAAGTAGCACAATCTATGATCAATTAAAATATAATTCCTTTTTTACATTGAATAAGTTTACTTGAATTCAATTCATAAGTGCAATACTACAAACTGGTTAAGGATGTGAGTTAACTGCAGTATAATACGCATCCTAAAACCGCTAAGTGAAAGGAGCGCTTATGGGTCAACACACACACCTCAAAAATAGTTGCACAATCTTTTCATAGATGGTAAAATTTGTTAAAATTCTTGTAATTATTCAGTCACAGATTAACAAAAATCGTGTTAAACGGTAATAAAAGACAAAATATCGGCCTTCCAGCCCGTAGGGGATAATTAGCGTATATCTGCCCGCCATACGGCAGGCGGGACTGCGGCTGAGTCGTTAAGGATTCTTCCACATTTTTTCATTTAACCATGCCATGCTTTTATAATGAGTCTTAAGAAATATAAAGACCAAAAAGACCTGGTGGATGTTCTTGAAGCTATCATAGATTCATCATATGATGGCCTGTGGATCTGCGATCGTGAAGGAAAGGTTATCCGGATCAACCGTGCATCGGAAAAGATCAATAACATAAAAGCAGATCAAGTTGTCGGCAAGAGAATGGAGGTTCTTGTCCGAGAAGGCATGATTGACCGGTCTGTGACACTGGAAGTCATGAAGGCTCCTACGGCAATCACAATAATTCAGAAGCTCAGGAATGGAAAACAGATCCTTGTGACAGGTAATCCACTCTTCGATGATCAAGGAGAGGTTTCCCTGGTTGTGGTCAATGAACGGGATATAACCGAACTAAATAGGTTGCGAAATGAGCTGGAGGAAAGCCGTGCCCTTACACGAAAATATCGTTCTGAACTCTCCCAGATAGATATTGAAAAAAATCTCCTTTCACAGATGGTAATTCGAAACGAAGTCATGTACCAAGTCCTTGATAGATCTATAAGGGTAGCACAGGTAGACTCAACCGTTCTGATGCAGGGTGAATCAGGGGTGGGCAAGGGATTTTTCGCGAGGATTATTCATCGAGCTTCGAAACGCAAGGGTGGTCCTTTCATTCGGGTTGATTGTGGCGCCATTCCTGAATCTCTTATCGAGGCTGAATTATTCGGCTATGAGGATGGAGCTTTTACCGGCGCCCGGGTCAAGGGAAAACCAGGCCGCTTTGAGGTAGCCGAAGGAGGGACTTTGCTTCTGGATGAAATAGGCGATCTCCCGCTTAACGTACAAGTAAAAATCCTGAGATTTTTAGAGGGAAACGAGGTTGTCCGCGTAGGGGGTACAACCACCAGGAAAATAAACACCAGGGTCATCTCTGCAACCAATCAAAATCTCAAAGAGATGGTGGCTCAGGGTAGGTTTCGAAAAGATCTCTTCTTTCGTCTTAACGTTATTCCTTTGCATATTCCTCCCCTGAGGGAAAGGTCTGACGAAATTCCGGCCCTTATCAATTTTTATCTCAAGCAATGCAATGACAAGTGCTCTACCGATAAATTGATCCTTCCTAAAGCGGTTGACCGACTTTGCAACTATTCATTTCCTGGCAATATACGAGAACTGGCTAACTTAGTAGAGCGATTAGTCGTTCTGACTCCGGGAAATCGTATTGACCTCAAAGATCTTCCATCCCACATTCACATGGAAGCACCCATGATAAATCTTGGCCTATACGAAGATGATTGGAATCTTCCAAAAGCAGTTGCGGTGCTGGAAAAGGAAATGATTGTGCGGGCCTTGAAGGTATACGGCAGCCAAAGAAAAGCAGCAATTCCTTTGAATATTGACCAGTCTACATTAGCCCGGAAGGTTAAGCGATATGGCATTCGGATTGATGCAATAATGCATTATGTTGATTAATTACATCAATTGCGGCAGAGAAATTCCATTCCTAAACTCACCCACTCATCTTCATATATATAATCCATCCTTATTAGAGTCGCTGCACATTTAATCCATACCCCTCTATCTATTTCCATAAGATCTCGCTTCCTTCTTTGGTATAAATCTTGCTCATCTCTATATAAGGAAAGTCACAGAATAACATAAACTGATATTTTGGAATTGCCGTGGACCCAATAGACGAGATTTTTCGATCATTACAACCCCATCCATCTAAAGCTCAGATTCTTCTGGAGGTAGAAGATGAAGGAAAAACCGTGGAGAAAGCCTTGGGCATTTTAGAGACAAACGGAGTTCAGCCAATAGAGTATGATTTTATCCGGAAAGGAGATCCTTCATTTGTGCTTTTTTATCTCTCAACTAATGATATGAGGGGGGCCACCTTGAATTTAATGGAGGCTGGCTTTACCAGACTGAAGGCTGTTAGCTCAAAAGAAGCCAATCCAAAAAATAAATAAGAGGATCTTTAAAAAGCCGTTTTTTACCTAAAAGGGGGTTGCACATGAAAGGCTTTTTCAACAAATTACTTCGCATTAATCTTAAAGATAAGCGCTATAGTGCAGAAGAAATATCGGATTCTGTCTTAGAGAATACCCTTGGCGGAAAGGGTCTGGGGACCTATCTTTTACTTGAGAATAATCAAAAAGGTGTAGACCCTCTGTCCCCTGAAAATAACTTTATCATATCATTGGGGCCTGTTTCCGGAACCACAATCCCAGGATCGAGTCGATATGGTATATTTACAAAATCGCCTCTTACCGGGATATTCTCTGAATCCTATTCTGGTGGACATGCGGCAGAACCAATGAGCTGTACTGGATATGATGCCTTTATTCTTGAGGAAGCATCTGAAGATCCTGTCTATCTTGAAATTACAGACAAAGAAGTGATCTTTCATGATGCAACGCATATCTGGGGTAAAGGTACTTACGATACAGAGGATATCATTAAAAAGGAGGTTGGAGCATCAAAGGTTGCTGTTTTAACAATTGGGCCTGCCGGTGAAAATTGTATCCCTTTTGCCGTAGTAGAAAATGATTACTGGCGATCNGCAGGTCGAACTGGCGTTGGCGCAGTTTTGGGCTCTAAGAAGGTAAAAGGCCTGGCATTTCATGGCGCAAGGAAAAAAGAGGTTGCGCACCCTGAATTCCTGGATAAATTTGTAAAAAAGATTCGAGACAAGGGAAAAACTGATGCAGGGGCCAAGGCATACAGAACCCTTGGCACACCAATGCTTGTGTCAATAAATAACTCGGTTCAGGCTTTCCCTTCAAGATATTGGCACTTAGGGACATTTGATGGCTGGGAGGAATTGAGCGCTGAGAAGATGAATGAGCAGCTGAAGACCAGTCCCAGAGCCTGTGCCCAATGTTTTATGGCATGCGGAAAACTGTCCACAGTCCAGGACGGGAGCCATAAAGGACTTACAATCGAGGGACCGGAGTACGAGACAATTTATGCCTTTGGCGGGCTTTGCATGATTCATGATTTAAGAGAGATTGCCTATTTAAATAATATCTGTGATGAGATGGGTATGGATACTATCACTGCAGGAAACCTATGCGCCTTTGCCATGGAGGCATCCTTTACAGGGAAGATCGCTGAAAAGATATCCTATGGAGATCCTGATGCAGCCGCGGGCCTTCTGCGTGATATTGTTTCCCGGCGAGGTGTTGGGAAGGTGTTGTCTAAGGGCATCAGGTATGCTGCAAAGGCATGGGATATGGAGGATATAGCAATTCATGTAAAGGGCATGGAGCCGGCCGGATATGAACCCCGCATTTTAAAGGGCATGGGCCTTGCCTATGCAACCTCACCACGTGGTGCCTGCCATCTACGGGCAACCTTTTATAAGGCAGAGCTCTCTGGCATGATTGACAAAGACCAGGTTGAAGGCAAGGCAGAGTTGTTTATTGATTTTGAGGAAAGATTGGCACTTCATGATATGCTTATTGTGTGTAGATTTTACCGTGATCTATATATGTGGGATGAACTCTCTGAAATAATTGAGGCAACAACCGGCATGAAGATGGATAAATCGTATCTTAAAAGAACTGCCTCCTATGTTATAGATCTCACCAGAAGGTTTAATATACGCGAAGGGTTGACAAAAAAGGATGATACACTCCCAAGTCGTTTTTTTGATGAACCATTAGGGGAAGAAAAAAAGGTTTTAAAGCGGGAAGATTTTAATAAAATGCTTGTTGACTACTACCATTTGAGGGGCTGGTCAGCTGAGGGGATGCCTTAAAGATTTTAAAGATTACTAGAGGTAAATAAATAAATACTTTTATTTTCCTGATTCACAAACGCATCCTTTTTTAAATCATTACAATTAATTCTGTTGATAATTATTTGATATTAAAGCCTAATAGTGGAGATAAATGTTTTGGACCGAGTTTTACCTATTTGCAAATTATCACTGGATTCCATTGCTGAAAGAAAATAGGGCAAGAAAGGGGGTGATAAAAGGAGCATGGATTCCAAAACTAAGCGGTAAAGGTTGTCATCTCTCATAAGGCTGATACCAACGGCCTAATGAAGATGAAAACTAAATCACCGAAACAACAAAAAGGAGGAATTGCTATGACAAAGTTTAATCATTTATTTATGTTTATTTTGTGTTTCATTTTATTAGGTGCTTTTGGTATACCTGCCGCACAAGGTGCAAGACCATATGAGGGGCAGACCCTTATTGTAGGCTCATGGTCTGGCCCGTATGCGAGGAATTTTCAAGCAGCCTTTATCAAACCATTTGAAGAACTGACCGGGGCAAAGTTGGAGAACAAAGTCTCATGGGATTTTACACCTGAAATATTGGCTGCTCCAGCAGATGACCCGCCGCTGGATGTGACCATTGCTGCGGATGGTGACTATGCGGTTGGTATTAAAAACAAGCTGTGGCTACCCATTCGATATGAATATGTGCCCAATGCAAAGAATGTTTTTCCCATACTGATGAATGAAATATCCCCTAATACCAAGTACGGCGTGCCTTTTGATGTGGGTATTCACGTCCTCATATACAGAAAAGACCTTGTGAAATCACCTCCCACATCTTGGAAGGATTTGTGGCGCGATGAATTCAAAGGTAAGATAGCAATAGAAAGATGGTTTCCCTATTGGATCTATGTGGGAAGTTACCTTACCGGCTATGATACGCCCATCAAGGCCATTTATAGCAAAGAGGGACGTGATGCGATCCTTGCGGCCATGAAGAAACTAAGCAAGAGATGGTTTTTCTGTTATGACAAGGGAGCTGAATTCTGGGCGGCCCTTGATGCGGGTGAAATCCTCATCGGCAATTACTGGAACGGATCTGCAACCGCAATGGTTCAGGAACAGATCGAAAAACATGGAAAGGCAACCACTTATGCAATGTGTTTGCCTAAAGAGGGGGCTGCCGCCTATCTGGACCATTACTGCGTTGTAAGGGGAACCAAGAAGAGAGATCTCGCCGAAGCTTTTATTAACTGGATTATGAGCGACTATGCGCAGATAGGATTTCTAAAAAAGCATTATAACCTCATGACCAACAAGAATGTCGTTCCGGAGATCCCGGCGGTCATGGGCGACATCCACCCCAGAACAGATGCGGACTGGAAAAAAATCAATTTCATGGATCTCAAGACACTTGAACCCATGCGCAAAGAGCTGGAGGAGCGGTTCATGAAGGAGGTTCTGGTTCAATAAAAAAGTAGGAATTCTTATCAAAAATCAGGTTTCGGGCTGGGTACTGGGATAATTTCATTCCCAGAACCCAGCAACATTGTTATCCGAAAATTTAAAAAGCTGGTATTATAAGAATTTTATGAAAAATAGAGAAAAGTATGAAAAACACAAATCGTACTTCAGCCTTACTGAAATCAAATTTTGGCGATCAAAGGACTTATAAATAGGTGGAGAAAAAAGATTTTAGGTATTATGCTGAAATCACTATTTTTATCAGTAATTTTCTAAAGAATTTTTGACAATACTAAAAAGCTAAAAAGGATATAAAATGGCATGTAACCTATCCCTCCAATTGGAAAAAATCATAAAGAAATATGGAGAAGTAACAGCGCTGGAAGATGTTAGCCTTGATGTTAGGGATGGAGATTTTTTCTTTCTTTTAGGGCCAAGCGGTTGTGGTAAGACGACCCTGCTCAAAATAATAGGCGGATTGGAACAACCTTCACAAGGAAGTGTGAAAATTATGGGAAAAGAGGTTACATCTCTGCCAGCGAACAAGCGAAACACTTCAACTGTTTTTCAGGAGTGGGCGCTTTTTCCACACATGAATGTCCGTGAAAATATAGCTTTTGGAATGCGTATGCAAAAGAAAAAAAAGGCTGAAATTGAAAAAACAGTGGACGAACTTTTGAATCTTATCCGCCTTGAAGGCCATGAAAAACGCATGGCGTTCGAGTTGAGCGGCGGGGAACAGCAGAGAGTGGCTATTGCACGTGCCTTGGCAACTAAGCCTGATATAGTACTTCTTGATGAACCCCTTTCAAATCTGGACCTGACACTTAGGCAACAGATGAGGATTGAGCTTAAAAGGCTTCATGAACAGATTGGAAAGACATTTATCTATGTCACACATGATCAGACAGAAGCCCTGACCATGGGTGATGCGATAGTTGTAATGGACAAAGGGCATGCAGTGCAAGTGGGAACACCACAGGAAATTTACAAGAACCCGGCCAACGACTATGTTGCAACATTCATAGGTGAGGCCAATGAATTCCGCGGAAAGGTTCATTCGTTAACGCCGGGGCCAATTCTGAGGACAGATGCCGGACTTGATATCAAAGTTAACATTAGAGATAAAGACATCTCAAAGAATGGAAATGCCATTGCCATAATAAGGCCGGAACACATAACAATTATATCAGATGATGAAGAAGAAGTCATGGATAATAAGTTTGAAGCATTCATTGATGACATCGTCTATTTTGGACCGAGTTTGAGAATATTTGCCCGCCTTGAAAAAACAAAAGAGACATTCTTTTTTGATGTAACTGCGGATACAAGTGCGGCAAATGAGGTTCGCCGGGGGCAGGTACTCAAAGTAGGAGCTAGTAAGGAATTTACCCTTTGCTTCAAGGCAGACTAATAACGTATTCATATCCTGGGGGAAAAGATGCTTGATAATGTAGGGAAACGCTATAAATACCTTCTTCCTGTCATTCCGGTCCTAGTCTTTTTCTTGATTTTTTTCATTTATCCATTGGTTGAAATGGTTCGGATCAGTTTTTGCAGATCCCTTCCTTATGGGCAAATGGAAAGGATTTTTACCTTAGAAAACTATGTGAGATTCTTGACAGACATATTTTATCTGAAAGTGCTATGGAGAAGCTTTCTGTTGGGGATTGCGGTAACCTGCGTAACCATTCCTTTGGGCTTTGTCCTTGCATACGCACTTTGGACCTCCAAGGGACTAAAGAGAAAATTTCTGTATTTTTGTGTTCTGTTTCCTCTTTTTACCAACCTTGTTATTCGTCTTTATGGATGGAGAATTATTCTTTCGCCTACAGGACCCGTTAACGTAACTCTTCAAAAATTGGGATTGATAGCTTCACCTCTGAAACTGATTTTTACTTTTCCGGCCGTTGTGCTAGGCCTCTTTTCTGAGTGCGCTCCATATTACGTTCTTATACTCTTCAGTGTCCTGACTTTGATCAATGAGCGATATATTGATGCGGCAATTGATCTCGGTGCGAGCAGAATAAGGGTTTTTTTTGAAATCATCTGGCCCCTCAGCCTGTCTGGAGTTATTTCGGGTGCTGTTCTTACCTTTATTTGGTCCTTCGGAGCTTATGCAACTCCCATGATTCTTGGAAAACCTATCCACTGGACTGCAGCCATTCATGCCGAGAGACAAATTTTATCAATAAGGGATTGGCCCTTTGGTACCTCAATCGGTATTATACTATTGGTTTTTGTAGTCCTGGTGTTATTTATTCAAGGACGTATAACTAAAAAAACGCAAACTCAGCGCAGTTAAATCCAACGAGGGTGGAAAATGACAGAGATCACAAAGGAAAGAATAAATTGGAATGCCGTGATGTTCAATATAGCGGTTGTGATTGTTCTAATCTTGTTGCTGGCTCCAATAGTGATTGTTATTTTAAGTTCTTTTTCGGGGAAAACTCATTTAAGTTGGCCCTTTACCGATTTGACTTTCAGGTGGTATATAGAGGTACTAAAAAGAAGTCTTTGGGTAAAGGCATTCGTTAACAGTCTCATCATCGCATCTTTGGCTACAGTAATTTCACTTGCCATTGCAACACCTGCCGCATTTGCGCTCAGCAGAAGAAGAAAAAATAAGATATCAGGTGCATTGGGGTCTTTTATCAGTTGGCCGCTAATGGTGCCGCCGGTTATGATCGGAATAGGCCTTTTGATGTTTTTAAGCGTGATTGGTTTGAGGGGTTCCTATTTTGCTATAGCAATTGGCCATACTTTGTGGGCCGCACCACTCGTTTTTATTACTATGAATGCGGTATTCGAAAGGTTTAACCCCATCTATATTTCTGCTGCAGGTGACTTGGGTGCAAATGCCTTTCAGACTTTTTTGAAGGTAACCATCCCAATTGTCAGATCTGGAATGATCTCCGCGGTATTTCTTGGATTTGTCATATCAACCCAGGAATTCATCATTGCCCTGTTTTTATATGCGCCCAAGACGATTACTCTGCCTGTAGAAATATATACCGCGATTAAATATGAGATTAGTCCGGGAATTTCAGCTATTTCTGTTTATATGATAGGCATTGTTGCCGCAGGATTGATAGTTATTGACAGGGTGATCGGAATAGAGAACATCGGTTTCGGTGGTAAGGGATAGATACCATTTGGCTAAAGGAATGGAGAAAATTGAGCAGAAAAAACATTAGAGCAGGAATCGAAAAAGTACAAGGGATTGGCATAAAGGCCTTCTCGCGCGATGAATTGAACTTAATCCATAGCTCCACAATGGAGGTTCTCAAGGACATTGGAATAAAGGTGGAGTCCCAGGAAGCCATAGAAATCTTTCATAGCTCAGGAGCTAAAATTGAGAGGGCCGGAGAAAGTGCAATCGTTAAAATACCACCATACGTTGTCGAAGATTGTATAAGATGGGCCCCAAGCACTATTGTTCTTTACGGGAGAGACCCTAAAGACGATTATGTTATTGGACCCGGCCGTGGTGGGTTTACTCTTTTTGGGGAAAATACAAAAGTTAATGATTTGTATACCAGAGAAAACAGGGAATGCAATAAAAATGATCTGGGTGGTGCAACCAAAGTGGCTGACGCACTGGAAGAGATAGATATTGTTGAAAAATGCATGGGATCCAGGGATAAAAATCCAGCAACTCAATCGCTCCATAATTATGAAGCAATGGTAACAAATACCAGTAAACACATAAGCCATGGATTTTTCAGCGCGAATAATTCAAGGAAGATAGTTGAAATGGCGGCGGCTTGTGTGGGTGGCATGGAAACCTTCAAAAAGCGTCCTTGTGTGACATGTGTTGTATGTCCAACCAGTCCGCTGATGCTTGTAAAGGACTGTTGTGAAACTATTATTGAGTCTTCGAGGTTAGGCGTGGGACTATGCTCTGTATCTATGCCCCTTTCAGGTGCTACCTCAACTTGCACCCTGGCAGGAACTCTGGTCATTCAGAATGCTGAATTGCTGGCTTCTCTTGTACTCAGTCAGTTGACTTCTAGAGGTACTCCATTCATATACGGGAGCTGCGCTACAATAATGGATCTAAAAGTTGTTAACCCTGCTTTGGGTGCACCGGAGCACGGAATGCTGAGCATTGGGACCGCAAAGATGGCACAGTTCTATGATATTCCCAGTTGGTGTGGTTCAGGCACCTCAAATAGCAAGCTTCCTGATGAGCAGTCAGCTTCTGAGTTTGCCATGAACACAACTTTAACCGCGTTGGCTGGTGCCAATATAATTTTTGGCTGTGGCAGTATTGAATCAGGGTTAACCTTTGATTTCGGAAAACTGATCATGGATACTGAACATGTCAAGCGTCTGAAAATGGCGCTTAAGGGTATAGATGTCAATGATAAAGATATAGCAGTGGAAGTCATCAAAGAGGTTGGGCCTGGAGGCGAGTTTTTAACACATCCTCATACGATGAAAGAGATGAGAAAAATGTCTGAGCAGGGATTATTTGACAGGGCAGAAAGAGAAACCTGGATGGAACAAAAAGGGGGCAGGAGCCTGGCAGAAAGAGCATATGAAAAGGCAAGAGATATTTATGAAAAACACGAGCCAGTTGCACTTCCTAAAGGTGCTTCAAAGACAATGAAATCAATAATTGAAGAATATGAAAAAGAGATTAATGCGAGCGGCCACTAATTTGCCTTATAAGACAAAGAAGATCAAAATAAGAAGGGGGGTGTGTGATAAAATAGCCGTACACAAGGCCTGTAATATTGCCAAGGGATAAAAGTATTAAAGAATAAAGGAAAATCACTCTTGTGCAAAATTAAACTTTTTTAACAAAACATTTAGACGGTGAAAAATCGGAGATTCTTTTTGGGGGTATTGGCAGTACCTAAGCAGTATTTATTTATGGCTTAAAAGAAATGTTTTGTTTTCAATGAGCTTCAGGCTTTGACATATACCTATTTTGGCCAGTATTTGTAATTGGGGGCAGTATCAATCTCTATTGATAAATAGCATTTAGTAAAATTAGAAACGTACCTTCCCAAGATGGGTTAATCTAATATATTTTGGATGGTAGTGAAAGGAGGTATTACCATGATACGCAATCTATTTGCTGGGAAGTTGCAGAATGGTGGTCTCAGTCTCAATATTTTTACCCAAGACGAGCTGGAACAGATCC
>JGI10211J34971_10002294_pt1 | contig 15674 bp, 12 predicted proteins | sample Etolagsediment_FD_34971 | JGI IMG/M metagenome (IMG submission 34971) | reverse complement strand
CCGGCAGCTGCGGCCCGCGGAGCGCCTCCACCCGGCACGGCCGGCCTCGCGGCGCCGTCGGCCGTCGGTCGAATCGTTACCGGGCGACTGCTCTCCGGCAGCGCGGTCGTGGACGAGCGTGTACTGGCCGAGCGACCGGAGCTTTTGACGGTATTGCATGGAGATGCGGTGGATATGGAGACCGTCGCCGTCGCCGTCGTAGCCGAAGAGCACGGCATACCGTGGGTTTCCGTCCGTGTCATCAGTGATCTGCCGGGCCGTCGCGGTGAGTCTTTCCAACCTGTCCGGTTCAAGGATGCGGTACAACGCGCCTCGGAGCTGCTTGAAATGATTATCCTTACGGTATTACCAGACCCTGGAGGAGACTGATGTCCTATACCCTTCGTTCTACGACTGCATTGCCGGACTACAACGGTGAAGGACGACTCTACGAACATGACCGGAGCGGCGCACAGGTCTTTCATGTGCACAACGACGACAGCGAAAATATGTTTTCGTTCGCCTTCTCGACACTACCGGAGAACTCGACCGGCGTGGCGCACATCCTGGAGCATACCGTCCTGAGCGGATCAGAAGCATTCCCGCTCAAAGACCCCTTTCTCCATCTCATGAAGGGAAGCGTTCATACGTTTCTGAACGCCATGACCTATCCCGACCGAACGGTGTATCCCGCCGCCAGTCCCGTCGAGCAGGACCTGTTCAATCTGATGAAAGTCTACGGAGACGCGGTCTTTTTCCCGTTATTAAAACCCGAGCTCTTCCGCCAGGAGGGACACCGGCTGCAATTCCGCGCCGATGGAACCCTGGAGCACAGCGGTGTTGTTTTCAACGAGATGAAGGGGTCATACGCGAGCCACGACAGTATCGCGGCCGAGCGGTGCTACCAGTCGCTGTTTCCCGATACGGTCTACCGTCACGATTCGGGTGGTGACCCGCTCTTTATTCCCGACCTCACCTACGAGGACTTTGTTGCATTTCATCGACGCTACTACCACCCGGCAAATGCGCGGATTGTCCTGTACGGGAATATTCCGACGGATCGGTATCTCGAGTTCCTGGACCGGGAGTTTCTGTCGCGATTTTCGCGTCAGGATGCGCCGAAGGGGATTGAACGGCAGAAGCGCTGGACCGAACCGCGTTCGATGCAGGCGCTCTATCCCGTACCCGCCGATTCGGAGACAAATCGTCTTGCGTCGGTTACCGTGAACTGGCTTCTCTTCCCGGTGACCGAAAGCGATCGTCTTCTGGAGGTATCGGCACTTGCCGAGATGCTTCTGGGGCACAGCGGGGCACCTCTTCAGAAAGCCCTGATCGACAGCGGTCTGGGACAGGACCTTTCGCCCGTGTTCGGGCTGGAGACGGACCTGTACGAAGCGATCCTTTCGGCAGGACTGCGGGGTACCGATGCTGATCAGGCCGAGGAGATCGAGCGTCTTATCACGACGACTCTGAGCGGGCTCGTTGACGCAGGGCTCGATGATGACCTGCGTGAGGGAGCGCTGCGCCGGATCGAGTTCCGCAACCGGGAGCTGAAAAGCGGCCCGAACGGGATGCGCGTCATGGGAAGGGCGCTCCGATGCTGGGCGTATGGAGGCCACCCCGCCGACGGACTGCACTTCACCGCGTCGATGCAGCGCCTCCGGGGCCGGTTGGCAGAAGATCCGCGACTTTTCGAACGGATGATAACCGAACTCCTTCTGGAGAATCCGCATCGAACCACGGTAATCGTGGAACCGGCACCGGGTCTTGCGACCGACCAGGAAGATGAAGAACGGGCCGAACTCCAGGCGCTCCTTTCGGCGATGGAAGAAACCGACCGGAACCGGATATTGCGGGAACAGGCGGAGCTTGATGCGCTTCAGGATGCCGACGATGATCCCGTCGTCGTTGCGTCGATTCCGCGACTGAGCCTTGACGACGTGCCGCGTGCCGTCAATTCGATTGCCTGTACCCGCGGAGAATTTCCCGACGGCATTCCGGTGTTCCGGCACGAACGTTTTACCAACGGGATTCTCTACGTCGACCTGAGTTTTGACCTTCAGGGGATTCCTCCGGAGTGGATTGACGACCTCAATCTGTTCGCTTCAGCGTTTACCGAGGTCGGCGTGCCGGGAATGCCGTTCGAGGAGTTCCAGCGACAGGCGAATCTCAATACCGGCGGTATTTCGACGATGCTGTCGAACCAGTATCGGAGCGATGACCCGTCGCGGTTACTCCGGTTTTTTACGGTACGCGTCCGTCTCCTGGAGCAGCAGCTGGAATCAGGAATTGCTCTGTTCGAGCGCCTCCTGGAGACGATCGACTATGCCGATACGGTACGACTGAAACAGGTCTTTGATGAAGTCTTCACGGAACTCCAGTCGGCCCTGATACCGTCGGGCCACTATTTTGCCGGAGTCCGGGCCGCTGCCCGTCTCTCTTCCCTTGCCCTGATCGAAGATCGGATCGGCGGGATATCACAGTATCGGTTTCTGGAACGTACCGGCGAATCCGATCCTGCTGAACTATCCGGCCGATTGCGAAAGATGGCGCAGACGATACTCAACCCGAAGCGAATGACGGTAAACCTTACGGCAGACGATACCGCAATGGATTCGCTTGAACGGCGAGTCCGCGACGTCGTCGATGCGCTGGGCCGCGTTCGTACCGGCGGAGACGGCGTGGATCTCTTTGCCGGCGAAACGGTATCAGAGCGACTCGACCTCACGGGACCCGAGTTTCTTGTTACCTCGTCGGGAGTATCGTACGTGGCGCAGGCGGTTCCCGGGAAGAAGTTTCTGGAGTCAGGATATGCGGCGCAGGAGGTCCTGGCTCATCTGTTGCGGACCGGTTCTCTCTGGGAACAGATCCGCATGGCAGGCGGAGCGTACGGAGCGTTCGCATCCAGTAAAAGCCTTGAAGGGCTGTTCAGCTTCGGGAGTTATCGGGATCCGCACAGTACGCGGACGCTTGGAGCCTTCCGTTCGGCACTGGAGAATGCAGCGCGGACGCCTCCCGACGAACGGGAGGTGGAACTCGCGCTGATATCGTTACTCGGAAAGGAGCTGCGGCCGATGGTTCCCCGGGAAGAGGGATTCGTGGACTACAAACGGCGGTTATACGGGATTTCCGACGAAATGCGCCAACGTGTTCGCGACGATATGCGCTCGGTTACCGGCCGCGCGGTACAGGAAGCCGCCGCGTTCCTTCTGGAACAGATCGGCGGGGCAACCTTTTCCATCCTTGGCGGCGAGACGGCGAAAACTGAAGTGCAGGCGAGCCATCAGAATCTCGTTTGCACAGAGCTCGGCATTTAAGTAGAGTAGGCTCTGAGATGAATTCAAAAATGCGAACGATACTGCCCGCCATCGGTGCCGGTGCACTGTATCTGGCTCTTACCACACTGTTGAATTTTACCGTTCCAATCGCGGGTGGTATTGCCGTACTCTCGTTCGTCGGTGGTCGGATTGCTCTTTCATCCCGGAAAAAGCGGGCGAAGAGTATCGAGCAACCGGTGAAAGAGGCGATCAAAATCGACGTAAGTGCATTTGGAATCGACCAGGAAGAGTTCGATACCGCGTTACGCGAGGGCAGCCGAAAACTCGCGGTACTCAATGCGGCGGTGAGCCGGATTGCCGACCAGCGAGTCCGCGCGAAGGGACAGGCGATCTGTGATCTGGTTGCGCGGATTCTCAGCAGTATTCGTCAGGATCCGAAAGATCTCCGGCCGGCCCGTAAATTCCTGGATTACTACCTTGATGCCACGGTAAAAGTGGTGGAGCAGTACGTCCACATCAGTTCGCGCGGAGCGAGAAGTGCCGAGACGATGCAGACGCTCTCCCGGGTCGAAGAGAGCCTCGAGACGATCCGCAGCGCGTACCAGAAACAGCTGGAACAACTCCTGCAGAACGATGTGATGGACCTTGACGCCGAACTTAAAGTGCTGGAACAGACAATAAAAATGGAAGGACTTGGAGGTGACCTATGAGCGATATACAGAGCGCACAACAGCTCATCGATATTTCGGCCCTGGACCCCGACCGCCGGCAGAAAGCGCGGGAACTTGCTGAAACGATCGATGTGACCGACTCGCAGACGGTGCTCCAATACGGCATCGGTGCCCAGACGAAGATCTCGACCTTTTCCGACACGATCCTTACCGAGATTCGGACCAAGGACGCCGGATATGTGGGAGAAGTGCTCTCGAGCCTGGTTACGACGATCAAGGACATCGACGTCGGGAGTGTCAGTGGCGAAAAGGGCAGCGTCGGCGGGTTTTTCAACAGCCTGAAGAAACGGATCGGGAAGTTCATGGCTCGGTATGAAAAGCTGGGTACCCAGGTAGACAAAATTGTCGGCGAGCTCGACAAAGCGCGTATGGGCCTCATGAAAGACATCGTTCTGCTCGACGGACTCTCGGAAAAAAACGAACTCTANCTNTCGGAACTCGATATGTACATTGCAGCCGGAAAGTTCAAACTGGAACAGGTTCGCGCCACGTTGATTCCCGAACTCGAAGCGAAGGCGGCACGCAGCTCGGACCCCATGGACGCGCANCGNCTTCCNGANGCNANNCANGCGGTGAACCGGTTCGAGAAGAAGCTCTATGATATGCAGCTTTCCCGTATGATCGCCATCCAGACCTCGCCCCAGATCCGTCTGATTCAGAATAACAACCAGACGCTGGTGGAAAAGATTCAAAGCTCGGTTCTCACAACGATTCCCCTGTGGAAAAACCAGGTGATCATCGCCATCAGCCTCTTCCGGCAGAAAAAAGCGCTGGAAATTCAGCGTCAGGTTACCGACACGACGAACGACCTGCTGCGTAAAAATGCCGAGATGCTCAAAGAGGGTTCTCTTGGCGTGGCAAGAGAGAGTGAGCGCGGGATCGTCGAGGTTGAAACACTGCAAAAAGTCAATGACGATCTGATCTCGACGATCGAAGAGACGCTCCAGATACAACAGGAAGGTCGGGAAAAACGCCGGCAGGCCGAGGTAGAGCTGAAAAAGATGGAAGGTGAGCTCAAGGAGCGACTCAGTTCGATACAGTCGGGTCGGGTCAACGAAACGGGACCGTCTACAGCGGCGCCCCTTCGGTGAGCCGGGTGAAAATTTACGACGCGGCGGCACGGAGGGTGCGATGAATATTGCGTGGATTGGAACGGGGATCATGGGGTCCCCGATGTGCGGACACCTGTTGGCCGCCGGCAATAGTGTTTCGGTATACACGCGAACCCGAGCGAAAGCGAAGAGCGTTCTGGATGCCGGAGCTGTCTGGGCGGAAACGCCGGCGGCCGCGACCGGACGGGCGGAGATCATTTTTTCCATCGTCGGGTTCCCTCACGATGTGGAAGAGATCTATTTTGGCGATGACGGCATTCTGTCGGGACTGAAACCGGGAAGCGTCATCGTGGACATGACGACCAGCAGCCCCGATCTTGCAGCACGCATCGCGAAAGCGGCAGCAACCGTCGGCGCAGGTGCGATCGATGCGCCGGTGTCGGGCGGGGACGTAGGAGCCAGGGAAGCGACCCTCGCCATCATGTGTGGTGGAGATTCGGCTTCGTTTTCTCGGGTAAAACCGTTGCTGGAAACGATGGGCAAAACGGTAGAACTCATGGGGCCTGCGGGTGCCGGTCAGCATACGAAAATGGCGAATCAGATTCTGATTGCGGGAACGATGATTGGCGTCGTTGAATCGTTAATCTATTCGGATGCGGCCGGACTTGATGTAAGCCACGTAATCGACGTGATCGGCTCCGGAGCTGCGAGCTCATGGTCGATCAATAACCTCGGGCGGCGGATCGCCCGGGGAGATATGGCACCGGGATTCATGATTCGCCACTTCGTGAAAGATATGGGTGTAGCACTTGCCGAAGCGAAGCGAATGGGAATCGCACTTCCCGGGCTCGCGTTGGTTGAACAGTTTTACGAAGCGGCTCTGGCGCAGGACCTTGGTGATCGGGGAACGCAGGCGCTGTATGAGGTAATCCGAACGTTGAATCGTCGGTAGTGTCACACAGCGTGTGTACGGTTCAGGACGTAACGTGTTATCGGATCACGCCTTGTGAAGAGAATCGTTTCCGGAAAACTGGTACACGGAGTTATTTCCCTTTTGTGAAATGGTGTACGCAAAAACCGTACACAATCTCTGTGACACTGTATGGAGACAACGTGATTATCGTGGAGTCGCAACAGAAATGACCCGTCGAATCGACCGGCCTTCCGATCCACCGCATGACAAACGAATAAGCGGGATTGGAACCGGTACGACGAGATCCGGTACCGCATTCCCGCTCGCCGTCGTAACCGGTGCCTCTTCCGGGCTCGGAGCGGCGCTGGCCCGTCGTCTGCACCGTGCAGGATACGCGCTCATTCTGACGGGCCGACGGGAAGCCGCGCTGGAGGATGTTCGGCGCACGCTTGCAGACAATCCGCCCAGGTCGGATGAGAGCGCCTATGGCGGGGAAGGGCCGCGTCGGGCGACGCCTCCGTCCCCGCGGATTCTGGTGGCCGACCTTCGGACTGAGGGCGGGCGGCGGGCGCTCGGGGATTTACTTGACTTGTTGGCGGAGACCGCAGCGGTACCGGCGCTTCTGGTAAACTGCGCGGGCGTCGGAGACTTCGGGCCGTTTATCCAGGCGTCACCGGATCGGGCAATGGCGCAGATCGAGACCAACGTTTTCGCCACGACGATGGTAACCAGGGACATTGCCGAGCGGATGGTTCGCTCCGGTGCCGGTGTTATCTGTACAATCGCCTCTGTTGCAGGGTTCTTTCCCGGACCCCTGATGGCGGTCTATTACGCAACGAAAGCGTACCAGGTTTCGCTATCGCAAGCGCTCGACGCGGAGTTGAAGCCTCGCGGCGTTCGTTCGGTAGTCGTTTGTCCGGGGCCGTTTCGCAGTCCATTTCACGATACTGCCGGAATCGACAGCCGGGAATTGTATCGGAAACTCCCCCTTCCGGACGCCGATGACATCGCTCGATTCACGCTTCGGGCGATCAACCGTCGCCGGTCCGTTGCCGTGCCCGGTGCGGGGTTTCGACTGTTCGTTTTTATCCAACGATTTCTGCCTCGGCGCCTGGTCACGACTCTGGTTTACAATCAACAGAAACGACGAATCCGCGTGTCCGATCGGCAGCCTTGAATCGGGGAAATACAATCCATTACAATACGTATACCGCGTTTGTCGCGGACACTGATTCATCCCCAACAAGGAGTCCGAATAATGTCGAAATTAACGGTGAAGTCCGGAGTTGTAACGGGAAAACAGCTTCAGGAAGTATTTGAATACTGTAAAGAAACGAAATGTGCTCTCCCCGCGGTAAACGTGATCAATTCGAGTTCGATCAACGCGGCAATGCAGGCGGCCAAACTGGCGAGCAGCCCTATCATCATCCAGTTTTCCAATGGCGGTGCGTTGTTTAACGCCGGGAAGTATCTTGATAATACCGATCAGCGTGGTGCGGTAGCGGGTGCGGTAGCCGGTGCGCACCATATTCGCCTTTTATCGAAATTGTACGGCGTTCCGGTGATCCTTCATACCGATCATTGTCAGCGGAAGCTTCTGCCGTGGGTCGATGGGATGATTGCAGCCGGTGAAGAATTTTTCAAAGCAAACGGTGTTCCGCTGTACAGCTCGCATATGCTCGACCTGTCCGAAGAGGAGCTTGACGAGAATATCAGTACGAGCGCGAAATATCTGGAACGCATGGCAAAGATCGATATGACGCTGGAAATCGAACTCGGTGTTACCGGTGGCGAGGAAGACGGCGTGGATAATACCGGAATCGACTCGTCGCGACTCTATACGCAGCCCGAGCACGTTCTTCGTGCGTATGATGCGCTGTCACCGATCGGGAATTTTACCGTAGCGGCGGCATTCGGAAATACCCACGGCGTTTACAAACCGGGTAACGTGAAACTCACACCAATAATTCTCAAGAATTCGCAGGATACCGTCCGGAAGGAACGAGGTTTGAAAGCCGAAAAACCGCTTGACCTGGTCTTCCATGGGGGATCCGGTTCTGAAAAATCGAAGATTACCGAAGCGATAGAGTATGGTGTTGTGAAGATGAATATTGATACCGATACACAATGGGCGTTCACCGAGCCGGTTCGTGCGTATATGGATAAAAACCACGACTACCTGATGGGTCAGATCGGGAATCCTGATGGTGCGGACAAACCCAACAAGAAGTACTACGACCCGCGAGCCTGGATTGTCGAAGGCGAGAAGGGCGAAACTGCCCGTTTGCTGGAGGCATTCAAGGATCTGAATTCATTTGGCCAGTTCGATCTCGGTTGAGATGACGGATCGCCTGTAGTATGACCAGCCAAGCCGACGTGGGTGCGTCGGCTTTTATTATCGGTTGTGCGGTCGCCTTGCGCACCCGTTTTCACTATGCAGGGTCCATATGAGAACGGGCGAACGGGAACGTCGTTGGTATCCTCTGGACAACGCGGCGAGGATTTTTCCATCGATCGCTTCTGCCGATTTTCCGACGGTTTTTCGCCTCTCCGCTACCCTTGATCGGCCCGTTTCGATCGGGACGATGCAAAATGTTACCGGCGAGATGGCGCGCCGATTTCCCTATTTTCGTGTTACTCTCAGGCGCGGATTCTTCTGGTATTATCTGGAGGAACGAAGTGGGCCGTTTCCTGTTACCGCCGATCTGCAGGCACCGTGCTCCCGCGAACCTCACGTTCGGCGGAATCCCGAGGTTTTACGCATTCTTGTTCGCGGGAACAGGATAGCTGTCGAGTTTTCGCATATTCTTACCGACGGCGCCGGTGCCCGGGAGTTTTTCCGGTCGCTCATACTCGAGTACCTGATTCGACGGGAGTCACTGGATCGGGTTCGGGTAACCGGTCAAGCACGCGAAATGGGTATCCTGGTTACTGATGATGTTGCTCGCGAATGCGAAACTGAATATTCGTATCGACGGTTCTATTCCCCCCATCTCCCGAAACCGCTTCACCAGATCCCCGCATGGCATCTTCCCGGACCCCGACTCAACCACCGACGCTACCACGTTACGACACTGATATACGATGTACCCGAGGTAAAAACCGCAGCGAAGCGACTTGGTGTGGCAATGACCGAGTACCTGATCGCCGTTTTCCTTTTCGCGTTCCAGACGGTATATGAGTCGGTTCCGTCGGAACGGGGACGGAGGAACCGAAAATCGTATCGACCGTTGCGAATTTTGGTTCCAGTGGACCTGAGAACAGCCGAAGGCTCCAGAACGTTGCGGAATTTCTTCGTTTTTCTTCTGGTCGAGCTTGATATCCGTCTGGGGCACTACGAACTGGCGGAGATTGCGCATAAAGTCCACCACCAGATGGGGAGCGAAATGGACTCACGGAATCTGAGGCGGCACGTAACGCGAAACGTAAAGCCGGAGCGGAATTTCGTGTTGAAGATGGTCCCGGTTTTTCTGAAGGACGCTATCTTGCGCGCTGCGTATCGGAGAAGCGGTGAACGGGTGAATACGGCGAGTTTTTCCAACCTGATGTCTCTTCGATTCCCGGCCGATGTGGAGGGCCACATTCACCACGTCGATTTTCTCCCTCCTCCGTCCCCGGTTACCGGAACGAACGCGACGATGGTAAGCATTGGTTCGACATTGAGTGTTTCGTTCGGGAGCCGCATGAAAGAACACGCGGTTGAACGCGCGGTTGCACAGTCGCTTCATCATGACGGGTTGAGGGGGAAGGTTATTACGAATTGGGGGTGGGAGGAATGAGCTATTGCGACAGGTGCGGCGTAGAGCTGGAACCGGGTCTGGATCTGTGCCCGCTGTGTGGCGGCAGGACACGGGAGACGGCGGAAGTGACGGGCGAATATCACCTGCTGAGCGATGACGCGGTGCGGAATGGTATCAGACCGACGGTTATCTATTTTCGAACGGTAATTATCGTGATATCCGCGGCCGCGGTGATTACCGGATTGGTAGATGCGGTTGTCCGCCCGGGGATTCAATGGGCGCCAATGGTGTGGATTTCACTTGCCGTTCTGGGAACGGCATTGCTTGGTCCTCTTCGTGTTTCGGGCGTGATTCAGAATTTCGCCGTTGATCTTTGCGCGGTTGCGGTGCTGCTCTTCACGATAGACTGGTATACCGGGGGAATTGGATGGTTTTTCCAGATCGGATTACCACTCCTGCTCAGTATCGGTGCAGTCGGCGGTCTCGTCGTGTATGGTATTCCGCGGGTTCGTGTATTGACCGCGGCGGCATTGGTAGTGCTTGGTGCCGCCGCAATTTGCGTCGCATCCGAGGTTATCGTTTCTACACACTTCCGGGGTACGGCAACCGTTTCGTGGTCGCTGGTTGTTCTGATTTCTACCGTCCCGTTGGGATTTTTCCTTGTACTTTTCGAACACACCGTCGGGCGGTATATCGATTTACGGCGCCGCTTTCATTTATAGAGCTTTCTGTTTCGATCCGTCGGACGATGCTTCAATAGGGTATAATTGGCCAAGTCCGATATTGCGTTCCGCTGCCGATGCCTGCAGAAGTGGAATAGCCCTTTCTGCACGTTCGAGATCAGGATAGACGAGAAAAAACGCGCCACCACCACCTGCTCCGCTGATCTTGCCTCCTACGGAACCGGAGCGTTTCCCCGCTTCAAGGATTAATTCCGTCGCCGGGGACGAGAGCCCGAGTGAGTGCAGATGACGGTGTGCGGTATCCGCGAGCAGGCCGATTTGTTCGGGTGTGGCGAGATGAGACAACGCCTCGGCCGCTTCCTGCGCGATCCGCCCGAGTGCATCGATATGCGCTTTCGTTGCTCGATCTCCGGCGTTCATTTTCTGTCCGACGGACGCGACCAGACTTTTCGTCGTCCCGAGCCGAGGGACGGACCCGACAATCAACGCTCCCGGAACGCCCGGTAATGAACGCGCGCGGGGAAGAGCGCCCGGGACTTCGGCATCCGGGAAGGAGAAGTGTTGAACTCCGCCTAAAACCGAGAGTCCGGTGTCGATACCGCTGGGCGTACCATGAAAAAAACGTTCCAGGGAGTGCGCGAGTGCCCAACGGGCCCGTAGTGTGGTTTCCGATGGCGAGGAGTCGGGCGGTGAGGGTGCCCAGGCGCCTCTGTTGCCACCCTCCGCGAGTATTCCGCCTGCTATTGCACTGCACAGCGCAGCGCTCGATCCGAAACCGCCGGAAACCGGTATCTCGGTTTCGAAGGTAGCCGATCCGCGTAATCTGCGCTCTGCGGCCGAATCACAGATTCGCGAAATGTATTCGGCGAATCGTCGAAGGATTGTCGGATCGCTTCCAGTGATCGGGGGAAAGTGCCATCGCGCCGAGGGGACGATTCGTACCGTTATCCCCTGCCGCAATGCCATGCCGACGGCCGGATACGCGAATACGGCAGCGTGTTCGCCGAAAAGGAGGATTTTCCCGGCACCGAAAAGTCGTATCTCACCCAAACAGCCCACCCGAGTTTTCCCGTCGCACCCCGTCGGCTTCAAAATGAAGGCGACGCCACCGCTCGGACGGGGTCCGGCTGGTCGGGAGGGCAAGAATCAGACGTTCATCGCCGGCTCCGCTGGCTTTGATTACCGGTGCTCGATCGGAGCCGATCGCGTCCCCGGCGACCGAGGTTTCCGAAAAACCGCCGGTTTGCAGCTTGACCGGGACACCGATTGCATCCCCGATTTCCCGGCCCGCCGTCGCAGCGGAGTTCCATCCGTCATAAAACCGGTTCCAGTCGGTCCCGGAAGCAAGCAGATTCACGGCAACGGCCATTTGCGCGCGCCATCGCTTATCCTCGTCCGGATTGGCGCGCGTCCAGGCTTCGAACCGGGCTACTGCAGCCGACGTTTCGACGGCTTCCGGGCCATCGGCGGTATAAAGGCATAGTCCGCCAGGGATTTCCCGCCCGGGTTCGATACGCCGCCATCCGGTTTCTCCGCTTCGGGTGAAGATTCCCCAGCCGCCAAACGTGCTGGTGGCAACGTCGTATCCGCTGCCGCGACCGCCGTTTGCACGACGGTGCGCATCGGTTGCCAGACGACAGATGAGCGCAGGGTCGAATTGCGGTTTCGCATCCGGTTCGGCGGAATCCGGGTGCGTCGCGTCGAGGGCGGCGGTAGTCAGGAGCACTGCCGCTACCGCGCTTGAACCAAACCCCCGTTTTCGACCCGACGAATCGAAAAAAGCTGAAGTGTCGATGGTTATTCGGGTTCCCGGCGGAAGAGACCGGCGGGAGTGCGCCTGTACGGACTGCAGAACGGATCGGACCAGAGGAGACGAGGTAGTCTCCGGGTATGTATCGTCCGGGAACCGACTCGTACGGTTTGTCCCTGATTCGGGCCGGGACGAGGTACGGGAACGTACCGTGACGGCGGAACAGCCGGCGTTCAGTTCAAGCTCGGCGTAGCCACGCGGTTGAACCGCACAGCACAGTCCCGTCCCGCCATCACGGGTAACCAGATATTCGCCCGCGATCAGGATGTTCGCCGGGGCGCTGAACCGGCGGATTCCGGTGTTCGCCGGTGATGTCATCCCGGTATCTCCACGGAAACGCCGGGACCGGGTTTACAGACAACGGGTTCCACCGGCAGGAGTCCTTTTACGAATGTGACGACCTCGTTTGCGTGTTCGGAGTCGGTAAGAATTTTAACCTGCGGACCCGCGTCCATCGTCTCCCACGCGGGAACTCCTCGTTTCCGGAGATCGGCGGCGGCCCGCTGGACGACGATGGAATCCGGTTCCCAGTACTCAACCGGTGGATCCGCGGCGATCATCGTGGCAAACATCCGCAGGTAGCTGAGTCTGGCGGTGTGTCCGAGCGCATCGAGGTCGCGGTGTTCGATAGCATCGATTGCACTCTTTGCCAGGGAAGGTCCGTTGAGCGTCCATGCGTCGAAGTACGGCGACGTGGCCCGTGTGTGTTCCATCGCCTGTCGCGACGAAATGGCTTTGGGGCGGCTGGTCACGGGTACGACGACTATACGGAGCTCCGGCCACCAGTCGGCTCCGTGCAGCTCATACGCACTGGGTGCACGCGTCTCCCAGACGGTAAAACCGCCGAATACACTTCGTGCTGCCGAGCCGGACCCGATTCGCGCGAGCCGGCTGAGTTCGTCCGGCGGTAATTGCCTGCCGGCGGCGGCAACGCACGCAGCTACCAGAGCGGCAAAGCCACTTGCTGAGCTGGCCAGTCCCGCTGCCGTGGGAAAGGTATTCCGTGATTCCACGGCGAACCCGGTGGTTGATCGTATAGCCGACCGGATGGCGTCGAGAACCGGGCGAAACCGTCCCGGTTCCTGAAGGATGCCGTCGACCGAAACGGAATCTGCTTCCCGGTTGACGGAAACTGCCGTACGTGTTTCAAGTGTATCGAGGGTAACGGCGACACTTGGCACGGCAGGAAGGTTCGTACCTGCATCGAGTTTCCCCCAGTATTTCACCAGCGCGAGCGATGGGTGGGCTCTGGCTATTGCCGAAAAACGATGCTTTTCGTCAGGATTCGTTCTCACGTTTCAGTTCTGCGAAGAGTGTGCGTGCGGTTTCGATATTGAAATGGCCGTTCCGCCATACGCGCTCGGCCAATTCCTGGATATGCTGATCGCGCGCGCCCGCTTTGTAAGCGAGGCGGCGAGCGTGTCGTTTCATGTGGCCTCGCTGGATACCCTCGCTCACCAGCGCCATAAGCGCGGCGAGGTTCTGGGCGAGTCCAAGTGATACGGCAATCCGAGCCAGCCGGTCGGCTCCGGCGTCATTCTGTTCGTTCATGAACAGTACCTTCAACGCGAATCCGGTAGCCGGATGGAAACCGACGGCACCTCCTACCGTGCCGATTGCCATCGGTACTTCCAGAAAGCCGTGCAGATTATCGCTCACGATCTCGTACCGCGTAAGAGCGCGGTATTTTCCCTGGCGGACCGCGTATGCGTGTGCGGCGGCTTCGATCGCCCGTGTGTCATTTCCCGTTGCAAGCGCGAGGGAGGTGATGCCGTTCATGATGCCTTTATTATGGGTAACCGCACGTAATGGGTCGCAGTTGGCGAACTCGTTCCCGCGAAGAATGCGGTAGGCCATCTGTTCGCCGGTAAACCGGTCGCGGGCGAGACGGGACATCGGAATCCGGAATTGTGCGCTGGTGATCCGCCTGGGGGCGGCGTTGGTAAGAATCGCCATCAGGACCGTACCGCCGGTGATCCGCTCCAGGGGTTTCCTGAGCGCTTCCGCGGCGGTATTGATGATATTTGCGCCCATCGCATCTCGTACGTCGACGTGGAGGTAGGCGACCAGCAAACCCGAATCGGTGAGCTCTGCCGTCTCTATTCCCCGGTATCCGCCGCCGCGAGTCGTCATCGGACCCAGAATGTCCCGCAGTTCCGCGTGGAGTTCTCGCTCGTGCGTGTGGACACGGTCGGCCGCACCCGGCTCCGCTTTGTCGATTGCAATCTGTGCGGTCATCACCGGTCCGGAAGAGCGAGTCGAAAACCCGCCGTCGCGCCCGATCAGCCGTCCCGCGTACGTTGCGGCTGCGACGACCGACGGTTCCTCTACCGCCATGGGGATGTTCACAATCGAATCGTCGATTCGGAATCCGGTTGCTATTCCGAGGGGAACGGGCATGACGCCGACGGCACTTTCCACCATAACATCGGCGAGGTCCAGTAATTCTTCGCTCGGATTGCTGCAATGGAGTTCATGCAAGTCCAGTTCGAGGAGTTCATTCAGTACGGTCCGTTTCTGCCGGGCCGTCAGTTTTCGAAAGCTTGCCGGGAGCTCAAGCGTTTCCTCGGTAAGCGAATACGCCGTATCAGCCATCGTTTATCCCTTCAGAATAACGAAGCGAATCGTTCGCGCCAAGGTGCAATGCCGTACGGAGGGCTCGCGCGTCGGCGGAGAGAGTTTCGCGGATCAGCAGAGGCGCTTTCCGCAAATCTTCGACCGTCCGGCTTCCGGTAAGAGTCATTACCGCTCGCAGGACGCCGGTCAGTTCATTACCGTACGCAATGCCGCCATCCACCCCGTGCGCGGCAACGGCTCGAATAAACGGAAGCGCGAGTCCGGCCGCTTCGGCACCGAGCGCTATCGATTTTGCAACGTCCATTCCCGTACGGATACCACCCGAAGCGAGAATTCCCCGCCGGTCGCGGCCGAGTGCACATTGAACCAGCGCTGTCGGGTTTCCCCAGCTGGAAAACTCGCCGGCGGCCGATACCGATTCCGAAGCGGACGCAGAATCTGAAGCCGGAGGGGGATTGCCCGCGTCCGGAGGATTCCTCGCGGCCGTCGAGTTTTCCCGGTACGACTCTACCGTAATCCAGTTTGTTCCGCCGGAGCCCGCAATATTTACGTATCGCGCACCGGCAGCCAGCAGATCCAGCGCCTCAGCCGGATTGATGCCGAAGCCGGTCTCTTTCACCATGACCGGCACGGGACTGCCGCCGCAGAATCGGCGAATTGCCTCGGTAATTCCGGAAAAATCCCGGTCACCACGGTCCTGAAAGAGTTCCTGCCCGGGGTTGAGGTGAACGGCGATTCCGTCAACCTGCAGACGTTCTATCATCGAAAAAATCTCGTCGTGATCCATTGAGAGGAGTTGAACACCGCCGATATTCGCGAACACCGGTACGTCCGGCGCGATTTTTTTCAAGTGGAAGTGGGGAAAAACTTCCGGTTTATTGAACAGGATTCGAATCGAACCCATTCCCACG
>JGI10211J34971_10002291_pt1 | contig 15684 bp, 14 predicted proteins | sample Etolagsediment_FD_34971 | JGI IMG/M metagenome (IMG submission 34971) | reverse complement strand
GGAGATATTTTATTTTTTAATAGAATATATATTATGTTAACCTGTAAACATATACTATTCCAGATAAAGACTTTTAACTACTTATTATATTATTATTATTGTTGTTTAAGCATCTTTTCTATTTCATCTTTAGGCATAGGTTTTCCATAGAGGTATCCTTGAAGATCATTACACCCATTTTCAATGAGAAACTCTTTTTGTGCTTCTGTTTCAACCCCTTCGGCTATCACCCCTAAATTTAAACTTTTGGCAAGCGCAATAATAGCCTGAGATACTACATTTTCTTCTTCATTGGGAATATCTTCAATAAAAGATCGATCGATCTTAAGCCTGTCAAATGGTAAACGCTTCAGATAGGAAAGCGATGAGTACCCTGTACCAAAATCATCAATCGCTAGTGTGACACCTAATTGACTGATCTTTTGTAAAATTGGGATAGTCTTTTCAGGATTTTTCATGACTTGACTTTCGGTTACTTCTATCTCAAGCCATTCTGCTTTGCACATCGTTTCATCTAAAAGTTTTTCTAAAAGATATATAAAATTACTTTGTTGAAGTTGTAACATAGAGATATTGATAGCCAATCTCCCCGGTTTCAAACCAACACTATACCATTGAACTATTTGATGCATACCCTCTTTCATCACCCAAAGACCTAATGGGACGATCAAGCCTGTATCTTCTGCCACAGGGATAAACATATTTGGAGGTACAAACCCTTCACTCTTATGTTCCCAACGTAATAAAGCTTCCATACCCGTGAGTCTATTTGTTTTTACATTGAATTGTGGCTGATAATAAAGTATAAAATTCTCATTTTCAATAGCCTCACGCAAGTTAGATTCCAATTTAATGCGTGTAAAAGCTTTTTGTGTCATATCTTCAGTATAAAATCTGTATCTATTACGGCCGTCATTTTTGGCTTTATACAGTGCTGCATCAGCATTTTTCAAAAGATCGTCCGCTGTCTTAGCATCATCAGGATAGATACTGATCCCTATACTTAAGGTCACATAAATAGAATGATTTTCAACTATAATAGGCGCAGTCATTACCTGCATTACTTTTCTTATCATATTTGTAATCACAATCGCCTTATTCATATCATTAAAAACCATTACAAACTCATCTCCACCAAAGCGGGCTATTGTATCTGTTTCACGAATTTGACTTGTTATCCTTTTTGCAACTTCTTTGATGGCTTCATCACCAAATGCATGACCCAAAGAATCATTGATCTCTTTAAATCTATCCATATCTACAAATAACACAGCCATTTTACTTTTATTACGATGTGATTTATGGATATATTGCTTTAGTCTGTCCAAAAAAAGTAAACGGTTAGGAAGTCCGGTCAATACATCATGATGGGCTTGATGCTTTAATGCATCACGCTGTAGTTTTAACTTCTTTTCATTTTCTTTTCTCTCTGTGATATCTATATAAGTACCCAAAATACCAAAGGTCTCTCCATGGTTATCTATCAAAGGTACTTTGGATGTAGAGATACACATTTGGCTACCATCTTTGTCTCTTATAAATTCTTCAACATGTATCTTAGAAATACCATTTTCTAATACATTTTTATCACCTATACGACAACTTTCAGCCTCATTTTTCCATGGCATATCATAATCATTTTTCCCTATAAGCAGCGTTTCATTTCGTAGATTTGCATCTTGCGCAAACAGTTTATTGCCGCCTAGATAATTTAACGCTTTATCTTTCCAAAATATTCTGGCTGGTACCGTGTTTATAATGGTTTTAAGTAAATTACTCTCATCTCTAAGTTCCTTCTCTAAGCGATACTGTTTCGTTATATCCACGAGTGTTCCCACTAAAGAGACAGCCCATCCATTCTCATCAAAGAGAAGCTTGATTTGTATCTCAGCGACAAGTACAGAACCATCTTTTCTGATGATCTCTATCATGCCTTTATGTCTTCTATTTTCATCTATAAAAACATTGTTAACAACTTTATGCATTTTATTTTGCGATGCAGATGTCATTCGGAGGAGTAACTTTTTATACGTAGGTGCAAAACTTTGAGGTTCTTCTCCTAACATACGAAATAATTCATCATCCCAATAATGCTCTTTAGAGGAGAGTTTGGTCATCCAGCTTCCCAGATGTGCGATTTTCTGTGCTTCTGAGAGTCTTGTCCTATATTCTTGAAGTCTAGCATACCCATTACATGCCTGAATCGTATTGACAAGTTTTAAATTTATCTTTGCTAAAGAGTCGACCGTAAGCATCTCAAAAGGTAATTCAGGTTTTGTTAAAACAAGATAACCAAAGTTTTTTAGTTCAAAAAGATAATAATATACGTTATTCTCTTTTTGAACGAAAATATATGGATGACTACTCTTGGAAAATTTTTCTTCCAACTCCTCTACTATACTTACATAAAGTGTATCCTTCATGACTGCTTTTGGTTGTGCATATAACAGTTCATACTGAGTGACATTATTTTGATAGATAGAAGCTGATGAGCAGTTAAGCCTGTTTAACATCATACTTACACCTTCATTCAGCATCTTTTCTAGCTCAAAAGAATTTCCTAAAGACATAGATATGTCATAAAGTGCCAAAAGTAAAGTATTTTGATTCATAAATTATCTTCCTCTTCTCTTTAGGGCTTAATATCTTCTTGCTTCCATTCCACTCTCTATAAAGTAACATAAAAATGTCAGATTTTTGTCAAAATGCAAAGCCTTAGAGAACTTAAGCTATGATATAAAATAAAATTTGAGAAGGATCTCCATGAAATACAGATACATAGGAAAGACCGGACTCCGTGTTTCCCCCATATGTATGGGGACGATGACCTTTGGAACACAGTGTGATAAAAAAGAAGCATTTGCCATCATGGATAAAGCCTATGAACATGGCGTCAACTTTTACGATACTGCAGAGCTTTATCCTGTCCCGCCAGATGGAAAACTTGCTGGTATGACTGAAGAGTGGGTAGGTGAATGGCTGAAAACAAAAGACCGTGATTCTATTATACTGGCGACAAAAGTAGCAGGGGCTGCAAGTGGATGGTTTGTGCCTCCTGTGCGTCATGGTTTGACAGCAATAGACAGATTTCATATCGAACGGGCGATAGAAGGAAGTTTAAAGCGCTTAAAAACAGACTATATAGACCTTTATCAAATGCATTGGCCCGATACCATAGTACCTATAGAAGAATCACTTGAAGCTTTCGATAGACTGATCAAAGCAGGAAAAGTCCGCTACATGGGAACCTCTAACGATACAGCATATGGTACAAGTAAAGCTTTAATGACATCTAAGTATAAAGGTTTTGCACGCTTTGAATCTATACAAAACAACTTCTCCTTGCTTAACCGTAGATTTTTAGATGAGCTTTCAACACTTTGTCAAAATGAACAAATTTCACTTCTCCCCTACTCACCACTTGCAGGAGGTGTCCTCTCAGGAAAATACAACCAGGGACTCAGACCTGAAGATGCAGAAGGAAGATTTGCGACCTATCTAAAGTCACCTCTGCAAAGACAGAGACTCATGGCACAACGTTTCATGAATGACAAAACACTCGCTTCGACTCAAAAATACCTAAAAATTGCAGCGGATGCGGGAATGCATCCCGTCACACTCGCGACTGCGTGGTCAAAACAGTTTGATTTTGTCGCCTCTACCATCATAGGTGCAACACATAAAGATCAACTCGATGCATCACTGGCTGCTATGCATCTTACACTCAATGATGATATTTTAAAGGCTTGCGACAAAGTACATGAAGAGATACTCTACCCTATGGGGTAAAGTATCAGAGAGATTGTACCAAGTAATCATAATACTTACTTGGGATGAACATTATTCTGTTCTTTTTATACGTTTGTTTATCCACAAATATTCAATCCATTTTCGTATTTCTATCATAGAGAATACCCATAGTGCCAATAAACCAATCATGACAAGAGATTCTTTACTTAACGGTAATGTATGAAAGACATCTGAAAGTGCATAAATCGCAAATATTTGTAGTATCAATCCAATACCTATACCGTAAAAAATATATGGATTAATTTGAAATGATTTTTTAATATTTTTTAAAAAAGGTTCATGTTCTTTTAGTGATTGTAAACCGTTGACCCATGTAGCAATGACAAATGCCGTAAAAAGTGTGGAAATAGCACTCTCCTTCCCGTGACTATCCAACATCAAGATATAGATAAAAAGTGCACCTAAGCTTATAACAAGAGCCGCATAAACAACACGTAATAGTTGTGCTTTATCTAAAAATTTTTCATGCAATTTTGTTGGTGCTCTATTCATGACATCTTCTTCGTCTTTTAGAAAAGGAAATGTTTTGTCTAATGCACTGTCAGCAACGAGATTGATCCATAAAATTTGTACTGGATAAAGAGGGAGTGGTAGCGACATCAAGATAGCACCTGTGATAAGAATTACTTCATCTAAACTTGTAGAAACAAGAAAATAAATTGCTTTTCGGATATTATTGGCAATGGTTCGTCCCTGTTTAATAGCATCCACGATTACAGAAAGATTATTGTCCGCAAGTACCATTTTAGCAGTCGATTTAGCTGCATCCGTTCCCCCACCCATACCAATACCTAAGTCAGCCGCTTTTAATGCAGGAACATCGTTGGCTCCATCACCTGTGACTGCAACAATTTCGCCTTCTTTTTGCAATGCTTTAACAATACGATATTTATGTTCTGGCAGTACTCTTGCCCAAACCGTTACTTTTGGTAAAATTTTTGCGAGTGATACATCATCCATATCGTTTAATTCTTGACCTGAAACCACCAAGTCACCTTCTTTATATATATTGACAGACTTTGCAACTGCCCTAGCAGTAAGAGGGTTATCACCTGTGATCATCATCACTTTAATACCGGCTTTTTGTGCTATTTTAACAGCCTCCAACACACCTTCTTTGGGAGGGTCCAAAAAGCCAACCAATCCTACAACTTCAATTTTCCACTTTTCGATATCATCGGTAGTATGCTCACCCATCCCCAATGCAATCACTCTTAAACCATTGGAAGCCAACTTGTCATGCTCTTTTTGAAGGGTGTGAAAGTCTTCCTTGTTTATCGCAAACTGTTTGAGTGATTCAAAAGCTCCTTTAACAAAGATCTTATGCTCTTTTTGAATCATATTTGAACTTGCCATTAATCTATATTCTGTATCAAATGGATAAAGATTTACACGTGGATATTTTTCTCGAATACTTTTATAATCTTTACCTACCCAACGTGCAAGTGCAGTATCTACTGGATCGCCTTTACCTTCTATGGATTCATTTGCAAGTGCTGAGACAGTTTGAGAAAAAGTATCATGTAAGGTAAAAACTTCTTTTACTTCAAGTTTTCCATATGTGATGGTTCCTGTTTTATCTGAAGCAATAACCGTAGCACTTCCGAGTGTTTCAACCGATGGTAAATGACGGATATATACTTTTTTGACACTCAGTGCCATTGCCCCTATCGTAAGAACCAATGTTACAACAATCGGTAAGCCTTCAGGTACAGCAGAAACCAGTTCAGCAATAATCAAATAAATGATTTCAATTAGGACTCTACCTTGCCAAAAGGCAAGTACTGCAGTGAGAGAAATCATGACAAGTAGAACAAACATATGCTTTCTAATAAAAGCTTCCAGCGCTTTCGTAAGGGGTGTCTCAGGTGATTCTTCCATAGCTTTGCCTGCAATAGTTGAAAGGTAGGTATTTTCTGCTGTAAAGACAACATATCCTTCGGCCTTACCTTTCGTTACTGTTGTACCAGATAGTGCCATGTTATCTAATTCATAGGGTAGTGTTTGCTTTGGAAGCGTAAGATTTGCATCTTTTTGTACCGGTATGGATTCCCCTGTCAAAATAGACTCATCAATAACCAGTCCATTAGTCTGAGACAGACGTATATCTGCTGGTACAATATCACCTTCACTCAAGATAATGACATCACCTGGTACCAATTGATTAGAAGAAATGGCAAATATTTTATTTTCTCGTTTGACCTGTGTTTTACTTTGTGTTAATTTTTTAAGTGCGTTGATAGATGCCAATGCTTTAACTTCTTGCCAAAATCCTATACATGAATTGACCAGTATAATAAACAATATCAGTAGCCCCTCATGCACATTGCTTAAAAAAAAAGAAAGTATTGCCGCAATTATAAGAACATACACCAAAGGGCTTGCAAATTGTGCAAAAAAAAGTGTAATAAGATGATGTTTTTTTTCTTGAATCTCATTTAACCCGAAGATAGAAAGATTTTTTGAACAGCTTCATTCGTTAACCCCTCTTTTGAGGTTTCAAGCTGTTCTACCAACGATTCAAGAGTTTCAAAATGGGGATGTTGTGAAATTTTCATCATTTATCTCTATATTTAATATATATTATGGTGTAAAATAGCTTATTCTGAATATTCGATCTTTCTTCGCCATAAAAGCACAACAAGTGAAGTAATAGTAACCAAAAAACCCAAACCCAATATCACATTGAGTGTGCCATTACTCCCTGCAGTGAAGGGTAAACCGCTGGTATTCATACCAAAAAATCCAACAATCAAATTGAGTGGTAAGAAAATAGCAGAAATGATGGTAAGAAGAAAAATGAGACGGTTCATTTTTTCATTGGTTCGGGTATTATAAAAATTGTATAAATAATCTAGCTTAGAAAGTTGTAATGAAGCAGAGCGTAATATACGTTCACAATGTTCATGAATATCTACATAGTGATTGATAGGAAAGTCCTCATTTTTTTCATAAAAATTGATCATATTTTCCATGACTGTTGCAGTCCGTAACATCACACGTTCTATGCGTAGTATATCTCTTTTTAAGGAAAGCCACTGTGTCATAAAGTTTATTTTTCCATTATCATAGAGTAATTCTTCCATGTCAGAAATTTGATCCTGATATACATTAAATGACTGAAGCAGTTTGTCAAGTAGCACATCTATTTTGTGATGTGGTCCATTAAATCTATCTTCTAACTCTTCAAGTTTATTGTTTGCACTATTGTACAAATAACTGCTATCTTTTGTAATGATAAATCCCAAGGAAAGTACTTCAAGCGTTTCACCTATGACAGGAAGACGTGCTATCAGCATATCGTAATCATCATTTTCATTAAAAATAGATGCATGAAGTTTGTTCCGTAAATCTTCTAAATGAAGTTTATCAAGATACTGTTCTATATTTTGCATACGTTTACCTTATATTATCTCACTTCATTATAACCAAATAAATAGTCATCATAAAAATAAGTGCGTTTCCAAAGAAGTTTGGCTTCTGCATCATTGTCTAACGTAATATTTCAGCCTCAACAGAAACGAAAATATTCTCATCTGCCTTCAAATCAACAGTGGTGTCTAAATCTTGAAAATCAAGTTCTCTTAAGAGTAACTTCATAGCTTCTATACGTGCTTTATGCTTGTCATTAGAGCGAATGATATGCCATGGGGACTCTGCTGTGTGCGTTCTTTTAAGCATAGTTCTCTTTTTTTCAGTAAACTCATCCCACATGGCTTGAGCCTGCATGTCAATTTCACTCAGTTTCCACTGCCTTAAAGGATCGGTCCGACGTTTTTCAAAACGTTCATTTTGTATATTCTTATTGACACTCAGATAAATCTTGATCAAATGTGTACCATGCTTAGTAAAAGAATCTTCAAAGGTAGTCACCGTATCTAGAAAAAGTTCATACTCTTTCTGGCTACAAAAGCCAAATACCGGTTCCACCATCGCACGATTATACCAACTCCGATCAAAAAGCACTAACTCCCCACCTCGTGGAAAATGTTTGATATATTTTTGAAAATACCACTGTGATTTTTCTTCATCTGTTGGTCTTCCTAGTGCAACAGAACGACAGTGCTTTGGATTTAAATATTGAGCAATACTTCCGATAAGACTACCCTTCCCTGCCGCATCTCTTCCTTCAAAGAGCACAATCACTTTTTGAGATTTTTCTTCTATCTGAGCCAAAAGTTTTACAAGTTTTGCCTGATAGATTTCCAATTCTTTCATCTTGTCATAATAAAATACCGCTTCACTATGATATGGGTGTAGAGCATTTTGCTCTTCACATAGCTTTTCTATATTTTCTTCATTCATATTACTTTCCTGACTCTATAGGTTCTGTTTTATACACTTTTTTGATCTTCCACAGGAATTTCCATTAAGGTCTCATCGTGGCGAAAAGGTTCCATACGTTCTTCTGCTATTTTAAGATCATTTAGGGATGCGATATGAAAGGCTGCATCCCCTTCATGAATGAGAGGAATTTGTGTTTTACCTATGATAATGCCATCAAAAGGAGCAATAACTTCATAGCCTTGATCATCAAAGAGTGAATGAATTCTTGCTATCACATCCCCCTCTTCCACTACTTCACCTAATTGTTTAATCGTTTGTATCATTCCACTTTCTTGCGCACGTATCCATTGGCTATTTTTNGTTAAAACAGGTTTTATACGAGTGCTTTTTTTCATACGAGCCGGTAACATTTNATTGGCTCTAAGGACATTAATAATACCTTTAACACCAATCTTGATTGATTTTTCATCAAGCCTCAGTGCTTCTCCTGCCTCATAAAGTAAAATCGGTATTCCATTCTCTTGTGCTTCGGCACGTAAAGATCCATCCCTCAACTCCGAATGCAGTATCACAGGTGCTTCAAATGCACGAGCTAGCATCAAAGTGTATGCATTATTGATATTGGTCCTTATTTGAGGAAGATTGTCTTTATGGATACTTGCAGTATGTAGATCAATACCCAAATCACATTTGGATACCACTTCATCAAAAAAAGTCTTTGCAACACGTGAAGCAAGTGCTCCCTTTAAAGAACCTGGAAAACTTCTGTTAAGGTCGCGTCTATCAGGCAAATATCTAGAGAGGTTTATCGCTCCATAAATGTTTACAATAGGCACAAGTATCAGTGTACCTCTAAGTTTTGTAAGCAAATGGAGTTGACGAAGACGACGAATTATCTCGATTCCATTAAGTTCATCTCCATGAATCGCAGCACTGATAAAGACCGTTGGACCCGATTTCTTACCACGAATAACATAGGTCGTAAGGGTAGTAGGTGTACCATAAAAACTTGGCAGTGCTATGTTAATACGCTTTTGGGTGCCTCTTGGTATCTGTTCCCCGGCTAATATAAAAGGATTAGCTTCCATTTATGCTCCAATAGTATCTTTTTTACGACGAGGCTTTTTATTGTCAGTCGTTGTAATATTGGCTTCAATATAATCCATAATCTTACCGGCAACATTTGCCTTGGTTGCATTCTCAATGCCTTCAAGTCCAGGAGAAGAATTTACTTCCATGACCAGGGGACCTCTATCAGAGGGTATCATGTCGACACCACAAACCCCCAAACCCATTGCCTTTGCTGCAGCCAATGCAGTTGATTTCTCTTTACGGCTGAGTTTATGTGCTGTTGCACTTCCTCCCTGATGTAAATTAGAACGGAAATCACCTTCTGCCCCTTGACGCTTCATAGCACCCACTATTTGGCCATTGACAACCAATGCACGGATATCAGCCCCACCTGCTTCTTTGATAAATTCTTGCACCAAAAGATTCACTTCCATTCCATAAAAAGCATCAAGTACCGATTGGGCCGCTTTTTGTGTTTCTGCAAGTACCACACCAACACCTTGTGTTCCCTCAAGAATTTTCAGTACCAGGGGTGTGCCTCCACTTAGCTTAATGACATCCTTGGCATTGGCTTTATTTGATGCGAAAACCGTTTTTGGCATATCGACACCATGGGTTGAAAGTACTTGAAGACTTCTTAATTTATCTCTTGATCTTGCAATCGCAAGATTACCCGCGATACTAAATGCTCCCATAATTTCAAAGTGTCGTACCATAGCCGTACCAAAAAAAGTACGACTTGCACCTATACGGGGTATGATAGCATCAGGAACGGGAAGTAACTCTCCATCATAAATAACGGCCAATTCGCCTTTCATAATCTCAATACTGCACATCAAATAATCTATAACACGTACATTCCATCCCTTTAATTGAGCCTCTTCTACCAATCTTTTTGTTGAATAGAGTTTTGTATTTCTCGAAAGTATATAGAGTGTCATTTATTTTCCTTTGTTATGTTTTTCCTAGAGACATCAATCAGATAGCGGTGCGATAAAAATCGTCTACCTATAAGCATAGGATACTTCATCTTCTCACGATTTGTCAATGAAATCTCTGCTTCATAGGTTTTGCAACCAAGCTTTAGTAATGACTTAACAAAAACCCTTTCTTCACTTTTACCGTTTGAACTTTTTACTCTTTTTATTTTGAATATTGGCAAAGTAAGTCTCTTTCCATGGTAGGCAGGATGTACTTCATCATGGAGCGTAAAGGTGACATTTTCACCTTCAATCTCTATATCATCACAGTGCATAGAACAGGAGTCTGCACCTGTATCTATTTTTGTGTCAAGAGCAAAAAGCTCAAGCCCTGGAATATCGACTGTTTCTATATGTCCTATGACTTCCATCATTCTTCCTTTTCTATCAATTTACTGCTCTAAGTAGAGCATTTCAAGTACATTAAGTGCCTTCTCTAGTGCATCTAAAGAGACTGTTTCTGCTGTCGTGTGATACCCGGTAGTAGGAAGCTGAAAAGTGGTTCCTTGTATTGCACTATCACTTGCTTTTGCCAAGCGTCCCATTTCTGTACTGCCTAAAGAATACGGAGGCATGCCCTTCGCTAAGAATTCTTTATTGAGGTCTTCTATAAAGACATCTTTGTATCCATATTTTATCGAAAGATCATCACAAATATTTTCAATTTTCTTCGTTAGGGGTGATATAAACTGAGCATTGGCATCTTTGTTACGTAATACAATATGTTGAGCGTCTGCAGTTTCCCGGCTAGGGAAAGGACTTGTATCAAGCACCAATAAAGAATCTGTAGAAAGGTCATGACCTCTAAACCATTCCAGCAGGAAACGCCAACTTTTACCCACTTCTTCTTGCGCAGTGAAGAATGCTCTTCCCTTATATCCTCTCTCATACAAAAAAAGAATGATCGCTGCACTGATTACATTGTCTAACTGTGCTGAAATAAAGCCATCTTCATAGGTAAGCGTATCAACATATGCCACCGGTGTACCTGCATACAAATGCTCTAGCCCACTTACATTAAAAAGAAGGTTTGATCTACGTTCACATAAATATGCATTATCGATCGTACCCATGCCCAAATACGCTCCAGACCATGGTTCATACGCTTGAACGCGCTGATGTATAAAACGTCCGATGATATCTTTATAGGTTTTTTCTGAGACAGAGTCTCCAGTCAAATCGCCTCTATTTTGTGCAATAAATGCAGCATACTGAAATTCATTTGGACCTGTACATATGAGTCCATGACGGTCTATATGCGCAGAGATAAGACCGTTATCAGGCTCAGAACCTTCTGCGACAAGAAGCCCTTCATGCAGTGTAGCTTTCACACCTATCTCTTCTAATTCTCTTTTCAAAGAGAGAAAAAATGAATGCTCAGAACCCACGACAGAGGGGACGCGTATTTGCTGTTTGAGTATGTCTAGAAAACGGCTCATTTCTGCTGAATTTCCTGCAGTTTCCTGCATATGCTTTAAAAAAAAGTTCTTAAACATCATACCCCCACTTACTTTTATAATATTATTACTATTTATATCATATATTGCCTTGCTACAAGGCACGGATATCGAGGTGTAAGTCGTAGATTTAGAAAAGTTTTTAAGTGATAGAAAGGGGTAAGTTCAAACAAAAATATCTATAGATTAAGACATGAGATGAAAATGCTATAGCTTATTTGTAGGTATGCGGTACAAGTCCATTGTTTTGACCCGTGTTTTCTCTAAACTCTAACTCTCGTGGGTCACATCTCATCACATGAAGAAACATATAAACATATCCTCCCACTACACTTACCAACGCCAAAAGACAAAATGGTATAACGATCCAAAGTTCCATACGTGCTCCCATAAAATATAATGATTAATTTTATCATAATATCACATAAAATACAAATAAAATCAGATACCTCTGTCACTTCAAAAGGTATCAGGCATTTTTCCTTCATGACTGGTTGTAATTCATAAGGGTTCTCTTACCCCATAAACTCAGTTATACCGATGCAAAATATCGTTATTTATATCTATACTATAAGCTAATACGCAGTAGTATAATATAATAAATATGAAGAGGTATAGATATGTCATTAAAGCCTAGTTTGGAACAGCGATTGAACTCTTGGCTTATTATGTTAATTGAAGCTGAAGGCTCTGATCTGCATATTAAAAGTAACAGCCCTGTCCGTGCACGTGTTAAAAGTGAAATTGTTCTCTTATCAAAAGAAAAAATAGGTGCAAATACCATTAAAGGGCTAGTGGAAATATTGACAGGTGACGCCTACGAACATTTTAAAGAAACGAAAGAGTTTGATGGTTCTTATNCCCTCAATCAAAAATATAGATTTAGGGTCAATATTTTTATGCATCTTGGTGGCTATGCATTGGCGTTTCGTCTAATACCTTCCCATATTAAAACGATTGAAGAATTGAACCTTCCAAAAGTTTTACATAAACTTACCTCTCTTCGTCGTGGTCTTGTTCTTATTACCGGGACAACAGGAAGCGGAAAATCAACAACACTTGCCAGTATTATCGAAGAGATCAACACAAAGTATAGTCATCATATCATTACGATTGAAGATCCTATAGAGTATGTACACGCTGATGCAAAAAGCATTGTTGAGCAACGTGAACTCGGATTACATACCAATAGTTTTGATCGTGCTCTGCGTGCTGCAATGCGTGAAGACCCAGATATCATTGTGGTAGGTGAAATACGTGATCTTGCAACTGCTGAGAGTATTTTACAAGCTGTAAACACAGGTCACCTTATTTTCTCTACGGTTCATACATTAGATGCTCGTGAAACTATTGATAGGCTTATCGCCGTTTTTCCTGTTAATGAGCAAAATCGTATACGTGAATCACTTTCAGCGACACTTGAAGCTGTTATTTCACAACGTTTGATCAGAGGAATATCCGGAAATATGCTTCCTGCTGTAGAAATCATGTTCAAAAGCCCTCATATCCAGGAGCTTATTCGGCATAAACGTGATAATGAAATCCCCGATGCCATGGAGAAAGAACATACCATGTTCAACTCGGTTACCTTTAATCGTGCTCTCTTTGATCTTACCTTTGCAGAAAAAATCACAGAAGAGCAAGCATACCAGTATGCAAGCAGCCCTGCTGACTTGAAACTTATGTTTACCGTCAATGAAGCATACCAAAACAAGTTTTACTCACATACAATAGATGACACTCCTTTATTTAAAGAGGAATGATTATAAAAAAGAAACCCCCATCAAATATAATTTACAAAGGTAGTGTTATAATAATAAGAAGGGTTTTATTATTATTTTTTCAAATTGATAGTACGACAAAGCCCCATAGATTAACAAATGGAATATGATTGATGTACGCAAAAAACGTAGCATATTTGCTAATAACTTTAAGTAGCCTTATATTGTTAGGTTGTGGTGGCGGTTCTGGAGGTAGTGTTATGAATGGAGATGATACTCCAAATATAGAAGAGAATCTTACGTTTGATGATACGCAATTAGGAGAAGGCAATCTTACGCTTGATGATTTCGAAAATGTGACTCGTCATGCTACTTCTTTTACCTCTACGCATTTCTCCGGTGCGCAAAACTGTGCACAGTGTCATGATGGCATTACAGATACGAACAACAGTAAAGATGTTTCTATTGTTCAGGCATGGAAAGGAACCATGATGGACAATGGATCTATCGACCCTCTCTACTTGGCAAAAGTGGCCAGTGAAGTGCAACGTAATCCTAACTTTAAAGAGGTCATCGAAGAGAAGTGTAGCCGTTGTCATATGCCAATGGCCAATGTCGAAGCTGGCTTTTCAGGTGATCCTATAGCCATCTCTGGTGATGGATTTTTAAATCCTGACAATATTCATTATAATCAGGCAAAAGATGCTGTGAGTTGTACGCTCTGTCACCAGATAGAGGATACAGCTACTTTAGGTACGAAAGCAGGTTTTTCAGGAGGTTTTGTCATCGATACCAATAACACGGGAACTGACCGTAAAACGTATGGTCCTTATATTTCACCTAAAGCACAACCTATGATAAACAATGTAAAATTTACCCCAAAGTATAGTGCGCATATGAATGACTCCAAACTCTGTGCTTCTTGCCATAACCTTGACACACCTGTGATTAATGCAGCAGGTCATTTAACCGATCCTCTGATGCTTTTTCCTGAACAAGCTGTCTACACGGAGTGGGAATACAGCGACTTTAATGCAACAAAAAGCTGCCAAGAGTGTCATATGCCAAGAAGCGAAGGCAGTGTTGTCATATCGACAAAAGGTGGTAATTTATCTGCAAGATCACCTTTTTATAAACATCAATTCCTTGGTGCCAATACCTATATGCTTGAAATTATCAAAAATAACCGTGATAAACTAGGTGCTATCGCCGGCGCAACTACATTTGACAAAAGTATTGCAAATACTAGAGCGTTCCTCAAAGCAGCTGCGGATGTCAATATCACTACTATAAGTTTTGAAAATGGAACACTTAACTTTTCTGTTCTAGTGAGTAATCACAGTGGTCATAAATTCCCAACTAGCTTACCATCACGTCGTGCCTGGTTGTATGTAAAAGTAACAAAAACATCGGATCAAACTACGGTATTTGAGTCTGGTGCTTTTAATAGCAAAGGTCACATTATCGGTGTGGATGATACTGAAGGATATGAAGTACATTATAGTACGATCGATGATCCTTCTGAAGTTCAAGTCTATGAACCGATCATGGCTGATACGGATAATAAACAGACTTACACTTTTATGCAAGCATCAAGGTACCTCAAAGATAATCGTATTTTACCCAAAGGCTTTAAAAGCACTACTCCTGCAAGTGCCCAAACCTATGGAGAAGCGCTGAATGATGATGATTTTGTCGGAGGAAGTGATACAGTTAAATATAAAATAAGTAATCTAGCAAAAAACGAGAATTACACGATAACCGTGACACTGCAATATCAAACTGCTTCATACGGTTTTATGCAAGATTTATATAGAGATGTTAATTTAACTTCGGTTGCACTGATGAAAGTGCTTGATGAAGGTACAGAGAACCATTTCGAAACTGTCTCAACAGATACAAAATCTATCACACCTTAATATAAAGGTGTCATAGACATCAAAATAGCATGACAGTTTTATGCATCAATAGAAACGTCTTCATCCGTTTCTTTTACTGGTTTTTCAACCACTTTTGCCAGTATTTCAACATAACATTCCGTAGCACCTGTTCCTTTTACTTCATCAAGCGCTTTAATTAGTGCATCAAATTCTACTGCTTTTGCCGACTCTGAAGTGGCACCTACTTTACAATCAAAATCCCAGTATGTTGTTTTAGCATCTTCGAGTTTCTTTTTCTTTTCACGTTTTACATACTTTCGTATGTCATGCTTGACTGCTTCAAGCACGCGATCTTCATGTTTTTTTTCATCTGTTAATTTAAATATTTTTTTCATCTTTTTTATCCTTGTGATTTATTTCTGTTACGGTTTTTGTTTCTGTTGTTACTTCTTGCACCATCGTGGCTACCACCATTGTT
>JGI10211J34971_10002290_pt1 | contig 15685 bp, 10 predicted proteins | sample Etolagsediment_FD_34971 | JGI IMG/M metagenome (IMG submission 34971) | reverse complement strand
TATTTGTCGGTAGATTAAAGGGAGCAGCATCAACCCATTGATTACTATCTTCATCTTGATAATAAACAAATAAACGACCATAATCAGAATTATACCAAAGATCCCCAATAATAGGTGCTATTGGTGCTGTTGCTCCTACAGAAACATTTGTTCCACCACCACTTCCAGTAAGATTAAATGGTGAAGCATCAACCCATTGGTTGCTATCACCGTCGTTAAAATATACAAACAATCTTGCGACTGTTGTATGATACCATAAATCACCTTCTGTTGGTGATGTTGGTGGTGTTTGACTCGCAACAACTCTTGCTTGAGCAGTAAGTCCCGTGAGTTTAGAACCATCTCCATAATAAGTGATAATACCTGATGTTGCTGTAACAATACCAGAAGAAACTTTTAGAGTTCCGAGTGTTGATATACCACTTACATTCAATGATGTAATTGATGCGATACCACCAATTACATTTGTTGCGTTGGTGGCAACAATACCAGAAAGATTTGATCCATCACCATAAAATGCCGATGCCGTTACAATGCCAGATACATTTGCTTGTTGGGATTGTAGGGTTCCATAAACAGTAGCACCATAACCAGTGGTTTCAAACTTCTTGGAGTTGTCGTAATAGAGTTCTACTGCTCCATTATTATTAAATCTAGCATAATATTCTGATGCTCCAGGATTCATTAAATCAATACTAGTATTTCCTGCAAGAATTAAATTTCCAGTACCAAAATCTCCAACTAAACTATATGAACCATTGTGACTAATTTTTAAATCATTACCATCACCAAAATTCAATTCATCATTATCACCAAGATATACATTTCCTTGGAATGTAGAAATACCAGAGACATTCAATTGATCAGTATCTGTGGTTCCTGTTACCTCAATACCATTAGTAGTTGTTTGAAGTTTTACATTATCACCTACTCCTCCGTGATGAAGTTTTACTGAACCCGCACCTCCTGGTTTTAATTCAATTCCAGTAATAAAAGAAGTATTTTGCTGACCGATGATAATATCATTACTTACCCTTCCAATAAGATTTCTAATGTATTCACCACCACTTGTTGCCGTATAGATAGAACCTTCATCTTGTATAACAATCGCAGCATCTGTTACAGTATCTACGCTAGCAGCAAAGGTTCCATTGGTTGCATAAAATGTTGTGGCAGTTGCAATACCAGTAATCGTTACACCCGCACCAGTGGTTTCAAATTTCTTGGAGTTGTCGTAATAGAGTTCTACTGCACCGTTCGTAGAAAATACTGCCTTATTTTCAGTTCCTGCAGCATTTCTAATCGCAACCGTTCCATCGCCCGAAAGAACTAATCCACCATTTCCAACATCCCTGATAATACTATTTGAACCATCATGGAAAATCTGCAAATCATTTCCATCACCAAAGTTTAATATATCAGTATCACCAAGATATACATTTCCTTGGAATGTAGAAACACCAGAAACATTAATACCACCCGCTAGTACTTGAATACCAGTTCTTGCAGTTATAATACCTAAAGAATCAACATTGGTTACATCTTCATAAGTTAATGTTCCAGCAATAGAAACATTGCCACTAAATGATGCTGATGTTGCTGTAATAGAATTCGCAGATACATCACCAGTTGTTTTTATATCACCAACAACATCAAGTTTTGATGTTGGATTTGTGGTTCCTATACCAACATTTTCAGTGCTACCATAAGGTGCTATAAGAACCGTTCCGTCAGCATCTACATCAATACTTGGAATACCAGAAACATCATTGACGGAGAAGATAGAACCAGACGTTAAATTATTAGTAATACTGAAGAGTTGTCCAGCAGAACCTTCAAAAGAAAGTGTTCCATCACTTAAAGTGTCATAAGGAACAATATCAATTCTGGTTCCAATACCAACAGTTCCTGCGATTGATACATTATTTTGGAATGTAGAAACACCAGTAACATTAATAGTTGTAGCAGTAGCATTACCTAATGTTGGAGATACAAGAGTTGGTGAGGTTGCGAATACTAATGCTCCAGAACCAGTTTCATCAGTTACAGCAGACCTTAAGTTTGCTGAAGATGGAGTTGCAAGGAAGGTTGCTACATTTGCACCTAAACCAGAAACCCCAGTAGAAATTGGAAGTCCTGTAGCATCAGCAAGATTAAATGCTGGTGTAGCATCAGAACCACCTAATGATAATGTAACACCACCATAAGACACTGTGGAGTTAACTAACTTATCATTAGAAATGGAACCTGCAAGTTGTGAATTAGTAATAGTTCCAACTAGAGATGATGTAGGATAATTAGTAGCATCTTGTAAATCAAATGCTGGAGTTGCATCAGACCCACCAAGACTTAATGTAACGCCACCATAAGAAACACTGGAATTATCAAGTGCTCCATTTGGTATATTCGTTAATGATGCACCAGAACCACTGAATGTTGTTGCAGTTACAATACCAGAAACAATAATGCTTCCACCAATACTTACATTTCCATCCGTATCAACACTTACATCATCAGACCCACCACCATCTCTTCTTAAACCATTAGGACTAAAATCATCAAGAAATGCAAGTTGTCCTAGATATTGATTCAGAGGCACCTGTGAGGCACCATAACCAACGTCTGCCTGTGTGACTACATTCCACAGTTGTCCATTGAAGTTCTCAAAGATTGTTCCTGCAACTGATACATTTCCTGATGTATAAAGGTCATTGGTGACTGTGACGCCAGTGGAAATAGTTTCAAATTTCTTGGAGTTGTCGTAGTAGAGTTCTACTCTACCATCTACAACAAAATTAGCTAATTGCTCTCCACCATTCTTTTTAAATGCAATTGTATTATCACTTACAATTATAAGTTGTCCTGTGCCAAGATCTTGAATATAACTATTAGATCCATCATGAAGTATTTGTAAATCTCCACCATCACCAAATCTCAATCTATCATTATCACCAAGATATACATCTCCTTGGAATGTTGAAACACCAGAGACATTGAGAGACCCAGTAATATCAATATTACCTGTTCCAGTGATATTATTACTATTAAGGTCTAAATCACCTCCAAGTTGTGGTGTTGTGTCACCTACAATACTAGTAGTAATACCAGTTAGAGATGTATAAGGATAGTTCGTTGCATCTTGCAGATTAAATGCTGGAGTTGCATCAGAACCACCTAATGATAATGTAACGCCACCATAAGATACTGTGGAGTTGTCTAGTGCTCCATTTGGTATACTAGTTAATGATGCACCAGAACCACTGAATAGTGTTGCCTTAACGGTTCCATTAACATCAAGTTTTTCTGTTGGGGATGTGGAGTTTATGCCGACTTTACCATCTTGGAATATTGTGATTGCTTCTATTTGTGGAGATGTTCTATTAGTGACTCCATTGTCGCCAAAAATTGAAAGTGAATTGTCAATTCCAGTGCGACTACCCATATACTTGACGGAAAATCCTAATGCTCCAACATTAGTTTCTCCATTAACATCAGCATTTGAACCATCAATTCTTAATAATGTTACATCATTATTTGGACCACCAGCACCAACACGAATTGCGGTTCCGTTGTTCTCACTTATAAGACGAATAGTGGATGCTGATGATGTTCCAAAATCAAGTTCATATTGTGGATTTGTAGCACCAACTCCAAGATTACCAGAAATATAAGCACCACCATCTACTTGGAGAGTTTGGTTTGCGGTATTAGTTGAAGTTGCAGAACCAACTAAAACTGCACCATCATTATTAAAGTATGAGTTTCCATTAGTATAAAGATATACCTGCGTAATTCCAACTGAGTTTCCAATTGAAACAGAAGTTCCGGAAGTAAAACTAGAATTTATCGATAGTCCATTCTGTTCTCCTGTTGGCGAAGTTCTTCTAAAATTCCAAGTTCCAGTATAACGATTAATACGGTGTATCGCAACATCGCCAGAAGCATCATTTGTAAGAATATCATAGAATGCAGCATTACTATCAGAAAATCTACCAAGAGAAAGAGCAATTGCTTCTGTTCCATCAGAGTTTGGTTTGATCCACGCTCTGCTTCCTTCTACTTCAAGTTTGTATGATGGAGATACAGTTCCAAGTCCAACATTACCAGAAACATAAGCACCACCAGATACGGTTAATGAACTAACGGAAGCAGTTCCACCAGATACATTTGTGGATACTCCTGCTGTTGTAGCATAAGTAGCAATACCAGCATAAGTAGCATAAGTAGCACTGGAAGCATTGCCACTAAAACTTAATGCTGTTACAATACCCGATACATTTAATCCACTTGTAATATTACCAGCAAATGAAATATAACTATCAGATTGTCCAAATGTTAATGTTTTACCAGTAAGACCTCTAATTTCCCCATCTTGCTCAAATATTATATCTACATTATTAACACCATCACCTATATAAACATCACTTGCAGTATCACCAATCTGAATATCACCTGCGCTTGCAGCAATATTTAAGTTTCCACTTCCATCCAACTGAATGGTAGCACTTGAAATACCAGAATTCTGAAAGTCTACAAGACCCGAAGCGGGCGTGATTATTACATCTAGTGCCATTTATAAGAACCTGCCTCCGATTCGTTTCTTTTGTTCAGTAAATGATGACCTCACTTGAGTTGGTATGGGACTGAACTGATTCTGATTATTAACCAAGTTAAATGGTCTTATAGTATAGGGTGTATCTATATTTATTCTAATGGGTCTTATCCAAAAACCTTCGGCAGCATTATTACTATTACTAAACACAGCAATCATATAATTTCTTGGATATGGTTTTGGATCAATAGTCAACTGTTTTTCTTCATATGTAGATGTTGCTGCTGATGTATATTGAATTGTATATCTCTTACCTGCCCATTGTGAACTATCAGCACCACCAGAGTTTCCAATACGATTCTCTCCCGTTCCACTAATCAAATCCATAGCACCTAGATATGGATAAGTGCCAGAAAATCCAGGAGCAAGTTTTACTTTTGCAGAAACTCTGACTGTTGTATTTGCAGGTATAAAAATTCTTTCCATCATTCCAGGATTATCACTACTGTCATATCTCCTGAAAAATCTCCAAGCATTTTCAGTAGCATCCCATCTTGTTTCAAAATTATATCCATACATTGTCATCGCATCATATTCATAATTATGTTCTACACTGAAAAATGGAACATCTGCTTGAGAACGATAAAATCTAGAATTCCACGCAGACCCTACTTGAACAGTTCCAGTTTCTGCATCAGTATTTGGAAGACCACTTAAAGTTTTTACATAAGAATACAATAATCCTGTTCCGGAGTTTTCTGAAACAAATCCATAACGAAGTGCAGTAAATCTAGAACGATAAATTGATAATCCAGCATTTCCATTATATGTATGAATTCCATACTGATGTGCATCGCAAATAATATCGTGCATTCCTAGTCCGTGTTCATAATATGCTAAATTTCGCATTCCATAACGAGAACGACTTGAATAAAGATAAGCACACTCATACCATTCACTATTGCCTTCCAATCTAAAACTCCATTCTCTACAAGCAGTTGCAATACAATTTACAACACTTGTTCCTGGTTGATAATAAATACTAAATCCTTCATCCCCATTCATTGTTAAGCAGCATCTTGCTTTTGCATATCTTGCAGAATATAACCACATTCCGCCCCAATCATTTCTGTGATTATTTTGTGGGTAGTTTTCAATAACCACACCTTCAATCCAAGGTTCTTGTCCTCTTGCAGGAACAGCAGTTGAAAGTGTGACAGGTAAATTATCCGTAGAATGATTTCCTCTTATTGTCACACCAGTCATATAGTTTGCATCATCATTCCCCCAGTTCTTAAAGTAGACATCTTTAAGAATTAACTTCTTATTATAATTTGAATTATAATATTCATTATAAAAGAATGCATAATCACTTCCATCAGTTGCAACAGTTTCGCATACAACATCACGAGTCATTCTTGTTACTAATGCACCTTCAACTACATTATATCCGATTGATGTAGTTAAAGTAATTGTATTGGAATTAACTGATTGTATAACTGCTTTTGTCTTACTTATATTTCCAATACTATCATAATTTCCAACATAATCAGTGTTTCCGTCTGCTTCCCCTCTCCACTCAATCCAAATCTCATCGTCAGCAGTGAACATATTTGCATTCGCAACAGTAATGGTTGTTGCAGTACTTGCTGAAGATGCTGTAGTCACTGTAGCAACCTTACGAACTTTACTGCTATTTTCGTGATACTTTTCAGTTCCTGTTAAATAGACAATCTCACCTGTTACAGTTCCCGTAACTGAACTATCACAGGTAATTGTGTTATTTAAATAATTAATACTTGAGATAGTTTTTATATTACGATTTGCACCAGTTCCAAAGATAATTAACTGCCCTTCACGGAATACCTTTGCATTTGATACTGTAATCGTAGAGTCTGAAGAACTTACAACAGACACATCAATAGGCCCACCAAAAATTCTAAAGTAGATAGTATTTCCATCTACCTCATGTATCCAAAAACCTTCATCCTGATGTTGATATACATGGTCATTTGTTGCACCAACTGTTGTGGCGTTATCATAAACAGCAATCCATTCGCCTGCAGCAAAGTTTGTTCCACTTGCTACTGCTAATGATGTAGAGCCTTCTGCTTCTGCTGCTGATAAAGTAGTAGAAGGCATTCCATCACTTCCTTCCATAATGACAGAAGCACTATCTTCATTTTCTTGCCAGATGCCATGTTGTTCGGCAGAAGTTCCTTTGATTTGTATTTTACCTCCCGCCCTTAAGTGTAATAATCCACCACCTTTGATATAAAGTCTTCCATTCATTCTCAAAGTCGTTGATACTGATGCCTGACTTTGAAGAATCCCATTAATAAAACTATCACCATATCCATTCGCCGGAACTGAAATTCCATTATCAATCGTAACTGTATGTCCAGCGGTAATAACGAAATCATCTCCATCGGCAGGAGGTCCAGATCCACCCCAAGTGGCACTGTTACTAAAATTTCCAGACTGTGTGCTAGTATAAGTTGCCATTGAGTTATTCTATATTAATATCAGGATCTTGTAATTCTTCTTCTGGTTCTGCAATACTAACAGTAACTATTGTCTCATCACCATTGCTGATAGCAGATATGTATTGATGATCTTCTTCATAATCACTGTCGATTATTCTGATCGTATTACTAGAATCAATTGAAAATTTAATTCTGCTCATATTTTTAAAAGTATTTATATTCCAAAACGACCACGAGTTGCCTCAAAGTTTTGTTTAACTTCTTGTGGTGTGAGTGCTCTGTTGTATATTTTAAATAATCCTAAGTCCATACTCATTCGATAATTATTATCTCCTCTCCATCCAGATATTCTACCATTTCCACCATTAAAATCTCTGTTTCCTGGTACTCCAGCACCTCCTCAAGTTGATGATGAACTCCAGTTTCCTGTTTGTGAACTAGTATATGATGCCATTACTTATTCTATTATAAAATATTTATTAAGCAAAAACTCTATGAGGATTTTGAGGACTCACAACAAACTCTTGAAGTGCTGATGGTAGTTCTCCTGCAAGAATAAGATTGATGTGATATCCATCTTTCTTTGTAGGAGGAGTAATAACCTCAAAGGTTTCTTCGTCGTAAGTCCCGTCATTATTCCAGATTTCACCAACAATATCAATGTCTCCTACTTGGTCTGTAACTGAATACCAAACTCTTGTAAGAAGTTCTTCACCATAAGTAATATTGAAAGTTGGGTTTCCGTATTCATCAGGTTCTCCTTCTGTTATGATTCGTTCGTGATATTCTTCTTCGTGTCTATATTCAACTTCTGTGAGTTTGGCTTCTGCTTCTTCTTGTGTTGCGAAACGAAGATAATAAGTGGTATAAGTTCTCATAGTTCTTTTTTGATTATTTATGATCTCTTTGATAATGTCTTCGCATTGGATACTCCTACTTCATTTGGATAATAAATGAATTGTTGAAGTGTGTGATTGAATTTGCTGTTTGTGTTAGATGTTGAATGACTTCCAAAAGTTAAAGCATTAAATCCCAACGTAGATATTCCAACTGCTGATGGAATGTACTCCGATATTTTTCCTGCACCATACAGAGTATTTGTAGATGCAAAAGGTCTTTGATCTTCATACATTCTAAAATAAGTGTTAGCATAGGAAACTAATACTCTTTCAGATCTTTCCATACTTGGTGGAGATGGTGGATATAACCAAGTGAAGTGTCCTCCATCAAGAAGTGCGCCATAATCACTAAAATATAACTGAAATGCATTGGCGTTTCCAGAAAATCCAATATTTCTACCTGCCGGACTTACAAATGAGAATAAACGATTGAATGGAGTATTATAAACACCATTAAATCTTGGACGATATGTAATGATTGCAGTTCCTTCATTTGGATTGAAGAAATCTGAAATATCAGTCATATAGACATTATCCGATTCTCTTGTTGCTTGTGAGTTTGTGGTATAAATGAGAGAAGATATATCTTTATCTTCTTCTACTTGATGTCCCCAGATATAAATTCCAGAAGAACCATCAGCAGTAGCATCATAAGGAGCACCACTATTATTATTTGGTCCACCGACTGATACTTGCATATTCATTGATTGTGTTGCTGTTGGCGTTGCAGTTACGTAACAACGATACCAACCATTAGGATATGGTACAATTGATGATTGTGTTCCTGTTGCTAATGTTCCTGTTTGTAAATCAAAAATAGTTGCAGATCCCCAATAAGCACCCTCAGACACATTTGGAGAATCAAACCAAATTGTTGCATATCTCCTTTCACCTTGTTTCAAAAATACTGAGAATGTATAGGTTCTTCCTGATATTACAGACACACCCTGATAGATTGATTGCCTTGTAGTTGCTCCATTATTTCCAAATAACTTCGTTGCATTATTTGTTCCATCAGGTGATAATGTTTCTGTGGTATTGATCGTTTCTGATGAGTTTTGATTTACCCAATATCCTTCGTCGTGCTTGGTATTATAAAAAATTAAGTTCTGCCTTTGTTCTTCTATTATTAAACCCAAACACTCACCAGTCACAGGGTCAAAATCAAATCTTGGTTGGTCTGCTGGAATAACTTCAATATACCCATCAGGACCAACACGAGTTCCACTTGTGGTTCTTGTGAATGTGATGCGTGGGTCTAATGTTTGAGACCTTGCAAAGTTTATGGAGAGTGAAGGTCTTGTGTTTGGGAAGTTTTGTGATATACTCATCGTGTTAATGTGATAAGTTGGGAGTTTGTGAGACGACGGGGATAGTATGATATTTTATTAATATGCATAGTTGTTTTTGTGCCACTAGAAGTTCCATAATTTCCAATATCCATTTTAGTCATCACGGGGAGTGTACAAGTCGTATCATCAGTACTTATACTTCCATCATAAGACGCATTCATATTATTTTCCTTTACCGCAAAAGCAACCTTATAACGAGTTCCAGAAGTAACAACTTTACCAAATCCAGATTGAAAACTTGCTCCATCCCATACAGCACACTGGACTTGATTTGATTGTTCACTTTGAATAAACTGTATCACATCAGTTTGAGCACCAGAGTTATTGTGAATAGATAATAATCTTCTATATTGATTTGTTGAGTTATTATAAACTGGTGTGCAATCCAAAAATACAGTCCCCTCACTGGGATTATACCAACTTGAAAAGTTCTCACCGACCATAGAGACATTATCGGGGGTGCGGGTGACTGTGGAACCTTCTGTGGGGATGTAGGAGGTTGGGAAGGCACCTTTTTCTAACTGTGCTCCCCAGATATAAAAGGAGGCACCAGAAGTAACAGAAAGAGAACCAGAATTATCAACAACATATATTCTCGCATTTCCACTAAAATCTGAACTAGCAAGAGTAAAAGTCACAGAGCAACGATACCAACCATTCCCATAATCTTTAATATCTTGTGTGGAATTTGTAAAAACCACACCGTCGTTGGAAACCCCCGTCGTTTCTCCCGTTTCTAAATCAAAATATGCATTTGATGCTTGCGAAAAAATACCATTATTTTGTGGTCTCAGTAATAAAGTAGAAGTAGTATTTTTCTTTGCAAACACAGAAAATGTAAATGTTCCTATACTGGGAGTAAAAGTAGTATTTCTTGCTCCACCATTAACATTTGTTTCCGATGCTGTTACTAAATCTGCTGTTACATTTCCATCAGGTGAAAAAATCTGATCTATGGAAACAGTAGTTCTAAATCCACTCCAACTATTTTGATTTTCACTATAAAAAATTAAGTTCTGTCTCTGCTCCTCAATCAACAAACCCAAACTCTCAATCTCTCCATTCACATAACGGTGGCCAAATCTTGGTTCATCAGGTCCAGCATACTTAATCAAACTATCACGACCCATATAAGTACTTCCATTAGAAGTCGTTTGAGTTCTTGTGAAAGTAATACGAGGGTCTAAGGTTCTACTTCCCGCAAAGTTTAGATTGAGTGTGGGTCCTTCTTCTGGATAAAGTTGTGAGATACTCATTAGAACTCTACTTCTAACTTAGGAACATCTTTTCTTTCTGCGAATATGATATAGAAGTAATCAAGTTCTCCTTCTTCTTTGGAGAAAACTTCCACAGTATTATTTTCAATCTTTCTTACTCTTGGTGTTGCACTCTCACCAATTGGAGTGAGATTAACTGTGATTGAACTTTCTTCTATGAGATTTATCCAATAATTTGGAAATTCTATGATATTATTTTGCGTTCTTCCTCTTACATAAACACCGTTCTCTGGTCCTTCCAACGAACCATAACGGAGTTTCATACCCTTTTTGGTTGGATGGTCAATAACAAATGACTTGGTGGTTGCTGCAAATGAACCAACAACATGAAGCTTATATTGTGGGTCTGTGGTTCCTATACCAACATTACCAGTAACCTCAAGTACTGTTTGATTTTCTGTATAAGAACTAATGCCAATCTTAAGATTTTTTTGACGATTACTGATATATCCTTTTGCCATTTTAATTAAGTGTTTCTAGAATACTTGCGATAAACTTAAGATTGGAAGCATTACTACCAGACAATACTAATTTATCTCCACTTTCAAGAACTAATTTTCCAGCAAGAAGATTTGCTGTATCATTTGCAGCAATAGGATATTGTTTTAACATTTCAGTATCAGTGGCACTTCTACGATGAACTAAAGTTACATCATAAGAAGATGAACCAATATTTGCGACTTGTGCTAAAAGTACAACTCCAGTATAACCAACTGGTGCTGAATAAACTTCAGTTGGACTTGTAGAAACTACAGCAGTGACTGTTTGAAATACATTAAGTGCTAATGCCATTTTATTAATCCCCTCCTAATGCGAGTATGAATGGTGTCATTGTTGAGAATAAACTCTTAGAATAGAATGTTCCACTAATAGTCCCAGTTTGTTGATTAATTACAACACCATCACCAATTCTAAAATTTCCTGATTGGTCAGTTGATGTATAAACAACCAAACCACCATTACGACTATCAGTTTCTTGTTCTTGAATTGGTATTCCTCCACTTTGAGGAAGTGCTGATGCAATATTTGTACCAGAACCAATATACTCAAGTGAATGTCCTGATGCTAGAACCCGACTTTGTTTAAAGAAAGGAACAGTGGAACCAACACCAACTGCATAAGGAACATTATCAGTTAGTGTAATCGTACAAATACCTGCGGAGATTGGTGTAGAACTTTCAATAACATAATAAGTGGGAACAAGATTTGCAGTTCCTGTTGCGGTATTAATTCCAGAACTTGGAGAAGCAAAAGTAACAGTTGGTGCAGTTGTATATCCTCTACCATTTGAAACCATTTCAACCTTTGTTACAGAACCATTCTTAACTTCACCAACTGCTGTAGCGGGAATGCCCCAAGGTTCACTTGGATTATCAAATGTAATATCAACATTCTGTGTATAACCAGTTCCACCAGAACTTACTGTTACTCCTCCTACTGTATAGTAAAGAGTATCAAAATAAACAACCTGACCATCAAAAGGTCTTGTTGCGTTAATCTTTACAGTTCCACCTGATTGATAGGTATGATGAAGAGTAGAAACTCCAACATAAACCTCAAAAGAAGTTGATGATGAAACTGCTTGAACTTCAAAGATATAACCTTTATTACCTGATGGATAAGTTACAATTCCCGGACCTGATGAACAAGTAAATGCGAGTCCAACAATTGAAACTCCCATTCCAACGTTAAAGTTATGATTTTGATTAACCGTGATAGTTGTTAATCCTGTTGTATTATCATAAAGTGCGTTTGTAACATTCAGTGTTGGAACATTTAAATCTAGTACAAACTCAAAGTCATTTGCTGAAGATGCACTTGTAACAATTCCAGTATACTTTAAAGGACCAACACCATCAGCAACTAATCCATAATTGCCAAAAGAAGAGTTAGAGTTTGTTAAATCGCAAGCAGCACCAGAACCACAGAAGATTGCAGTTTCATTGCAAATAGTAAAAATTGAAACTAACTGTGCATAACCTTCATTGGTAATTGAAACTCCTATACCACCTTGATTGTATTGTGTATAACTATCAACTACCATTGACTTTAATGGTCCGATTGCATTAAGACCATCAATTCTCATTCCAACACTATTTGGAATAAAGTTTGTGCAGTTTTGAATATAAGGTGATTGGTCAAAATATCCTATTTCATCTGGATTAAATGAAAATATTGCTTTTCCCGAGTTCAGAGTGCCTGTATAAGACATCTCTGCGATATAATTTCCATTGGAGACATAAAACAAATCAGAACCAGCATTTTGTGGAGATACTGATACTTCTCTTAAACTATCCCCGACAATTGAAACTTGCTCTGGAATCACTAATGGATTATTTTCTAGATAAGTTCCAGCACTAACTTTAATAACAGTTCCTGTTGCTGCTGCTGTGAGGGCTGCTCCGATTGTTCTTTTTGCGTCTCCAAGTTTTTTTCCTGTATTGGTGTCGCTTCCGTCTTGTGTAACATAGAGAATATTAGTAACTGTTGCACCAGCACCTAATCTTACAACATCAGTACCGATGCCTGTGCGTTCTCTACGAGCATATAACTCTGCATCATAAGTATTAAGACCAAGTTCCCCCAATGGTAAGTCATTTACCGTTGGTTGTTTTCCGGGAACTGCTGACCGTTTTATTCTGATATTAGGATTTGCCATTCAATCCTCGCATAGTTGGTATATACCGTAGAAACTCTTATATAAGAGTTATTGATTATTTATGAGAAATCTTCTTCTGCTTTTGCACCTCTTTTTGGTTTTGCAGATAACTTTTCAATCTCTGCTTGTAGTGAAGAAACATTTTTAGATAATAGTTCTACTTGAGTTTCTAATACAATATTCTGATTAAATAACTCAAATGTCTTTTGCTGATATTTTGCTAATACCATTTTCAAATCTTCTTCAGACATAAAAAAATACACCCAGTTTCCTAGGTGTATTTATTGGTTTTTAGTTAATTATTAAAAAGTTCCAGCGTCAATTGTAATGTTCTCAAGGTTTCTGGTAGTTCCTGTGCAAGAAATAACTTGTGATTGTCCAGCACAATCATTTACCCATAGTGCTCCAATTTCAATCGGTGCATAAGAAGTAAAAGTGATTTGAGGACTATCATTGTTAGTTCCACCGCCATCAGAAATTTCAGAAGCAAACTTAAATCTTGCATCTCCTTGTTCCCAAACAACTGCTGATTTCTTTGCAGATGCCTGATAGTAGTTGAAGAGAACACCAAGGTCCCAAGTGGTTGTTGCTGAAGGTGCAGAACCGTTAACAATACCAAGCTCAATAGTTCTATCTTCAACAGTCATTGAAGAAGTATTAACTTGTGTTGTGGAACCATTAACATAAAGGTTTCCACTAACAGTTAAATTATTTCCAATCGTAACATCACTTGGAAGTCCATAAGTTACTGATTGACCAGAAACTGTTACATTAACTTCATTTGTAGTTCCAGCAAAAGTCATCGTTTGTGACGTTGCTACAGAACCTCCACCACCACCAGTACCGTTTGTACCTTCAGCAGTAGTGATTGTTAAATCAACTGCATCAACATAATTCTTAACTGCAGCAGTTGTTGGAATTGATGTATCATTATCACTTGAATTTAGACCTTCTGCTTCAGTTACGATTGCAGAAGCAGCAAAATCAGCAACTTCTACATTGGAAAGTGAGTTTCCAGTAGCATTTGCGTTAAAAGTTTTATTTGTAAATGTTAATGTATCTGAAGCAATATTTGCATCTTGTGTGTCAACATATGCTTTGATTGCTTTTGCCGATGCTATAGAGTTATCAGTTGCAGATACTGAAGATAAATCAGTATCAACAGAGGAAATTGCAGTTCCAGATCCAAATACAACACTTGTAAATGTAGGAGTACTTGTAACATTAACAGTTGCAATAGCTCCACCTGCAGTTCCGGTTACAACTAGATTATCAGTGAACTTAATATTTGTGATACTCCCTGCAGTTCCTACAGTTCCATTTGCATTACTAACTGTAATACCATCCAATACACCTGCACCAGCACTTGTTACAGGTAACCATTGCCATCCACCAGAACCATTTGCTACTGGTACATAATCAGTTGTTCCAAAATCAGAACCATCAGGAGAGATTTGATTTACATCAATTCTATCAACAGTTAAAGTTCCTGCAATTGATACATTATTTGGAAGACCAATTGTAACAGCAGCAGTTTCACTTCCAGAACCAGTAACTTCAATCTCATTTGCTGTTCCAGCAATTGTGGCAACATAATTTCCAGTAGTATCGTTTCCTAAAGCAACAGAATTTGCTGCGATAGTTGCATTTAATGTTGCGTTTCCAAGATTAGTAACTGTTGCAGATCCAGTTAAATCTCCACCTAAAGTAAGAGTAAAATCAGCAACATCAAAATCTAGCGTACCATCACCATCCTGATACACAACAGAGATTCCAGATTCAGTATTGCTAGAGACCATTGCTCCAACAATATCTTGAACTCTTTCAGCATTTATTGTTACATCCCCAGATGTTACTGTAAAATCAGTAGCATCAAAAGAAGCAATACCTTTATTGGTATCTGATGCATCTTCTGCAGAAATTGTAATCGTATTATTAGTTACCGCTGTATCTACACCTTCTCCACCAGTAAAGGTTAATGTTTCTCCAGTATTGAACGTATCATTAGAACCACTGTCTGCAGCAAGTGTAAAGGATGATGCTGCAGGAGCACTGAATGAAAGATTTCCGTTACCATCAGTTTTAAGAATATGTCCATTGGAACCATCAGTTCCTGGCATTGTATATGTAACAATACCAGCGAGAGAGTTTGGTGCCTTTAGTGTAATGAATGAAGAACCATTAGAAGTTCCTTCAACTAGATTTACTCCGCTACCAGTTGAAGAAGTTTCTCTTGTCCAATAACGATGTGAACCAAAGAACTTATTATTCGTTGTGGTACTATCAATACCAACATAAAGTTCATAAGTGTCTGTTGTAAGTGCAGGTTCACCTGCCTGAAGACCAGGAAGATTAGCAAAGGCACCTCTCTTAAACTGAATTACGGGAGAAGCCATTTCTATTTTTTAATTACTTTATATTATTTAGTGACTCAAAAAGTACCAGCATCAAGGTCAATCT
>JGI10211J34971_10002288_pt1 | contig 15688 bp, 16 predicted proteins | sample Etolagsediment_FD_34971 | JGI IMG/M metagenome (IMG submission 34971) | reverse complement strand
TTTTATCGAAAATATAGTTAGATAAAGTTGAATAAATATAAAATCTTCCACTACTATTTACGCTTTTAAAATGCTCACTATGTGAATTTTCAAGGAGATTGAGACTGTCTATATATTGCTGAAAAATAAATGATGTAATAAAAAAAATATTTAAAACTATGATCATATGTTTTACTTTTTTATTTTTCAGACTTGTAGTATAGATTATGAATGAAGCAAGTATTAAAGAGTACAGAGTTCCTCTTGCACCTGTATTAAAGATTAGAAATATATTGAAAAAAAAGATAAATGCAAATATTGTTTTTAGAAATCTATTTTTTACAGTAAAAAGCATATAGAGTAAAATAGGTGTCATAAGTGTTTGTATATGATTAAAAAATCTCCTATTGTCAAATAAAATCTCTATAGAATTTGTTGGTGAAATTTCTTTTATCAATGAATATATCAATATAAACACTAGTAGAACTAAAAATGTATAGGTGGTAATAAGTAAAAATTTTTTGATACTAAATCGTACATTTATATTATGCAAGATGAGTTGAGTATGTGTAAATAAAAATAGATAAAACACTATTAGTTGGTGTTGAAAGTACTCAAATTTTGTATTTATATATGTTGAAAAATATGACTGTATAAATAGGTACAAAAAGAAAAAATATATAAATTGATACTGCAATAAATTTTGAGCTTTATTAAACTCTTCTAAATAGTATAAAATTAAAAATGTAAGCATTAAAATTACGATTATTCTTGTTAGTGTATATGATGAACTTACATTAATTGAAAAAATAATATGAACGGCAAAGATAAATAAAAAACTGAATATGATGTATTTTTCTAAATTGTGTAATCTCAATTAATACTACTATTTTTTCAAAAAATTAACTTTGTAAGTTGTGTTGGTGAGAATATATTGTTCTATATAATTAATAAATAGCTTTGGTATAAAGCTATTACATGTTACATGAATAGTGTTGCTTTTAGGATTGTAAAATTTTATCGATAACCCAATTTTTTCGTTTGATTTTGTAAAGATTTTAGAAAAAAAATGTTCAATGAGCTTTTTATTAATTTTATAGTCAATCAAATTACATTCAAGCAAAATCTTCTCTTTTAGAATGTTTTGGTGTTTAATTTTATCAATATTACTTATAGATAGTTTAATCCAAAAAGTATCATGTTGCTTTGTGTAAAGTTCATGAATTTTTGAAGCTATTTTAAATTTAAAGTTGATATTTTTATTGATTCTATTATTGTGAACTGGCATTAGATATACATAGTTTCTAGTTCTTTTGAAAATTTTTAATTCAAGATATTCTGTATTTGATAGAGCAGAGTAAAATGAAGAAAGAAGATTTGAGTCACTTTTAATTTGCAGTTTTTTGTTGAAAATTTTATAAATTGAGCCAAATTTTTGTTTTGAGAAATTATATATTACTTCTTTTTTTTCTAGCGTGTTATAAAAGATGATTTGATTTTTTATATTTAGCTCTACTAAGAATGTTTCAAAACTATAATTATAAGCTTCAAGTAAAGAGGCATGAAATATATTGATTACTTCAATAATATGCAAATCGTATAAACTAGCTAATTCGTTAAATTCCTTTTGCAAATTGACAAGTTTGTTTTTAAGTTCTTCCATTAAGTCCCAGTTACCTATATATTATTAGTATGATATTATATATTTATAGATATAATATCTATATTAAAATAAAATATCTATATTTTAAAAGGACGGATATGCAGTTGATTAAAAACAAAATAGGGGGATTTTATGACTTTAAAAGAGTGATTTGTCAAAAAATTAGTAAAGGTATCTTGAGGTTCTATTCACGATTTAGAAAATGCTCCGAACTACAATATGAAGCTAAGCAAAAGCTTGATGAGTATAAAAAGAGTGAAAATGATTTGAAAATCGTTAAAAAAAAATTGCCTAAAGTAAAAGCTGGTGTAGATGTATTATTGGATGAGAATAGTTTTTTAAAAAGTAGATTAAATTTTACTTTATATGATTTACACCAAATCAAAACTATGCTCAATTTACAAAAATATAGAGATATTGAAAATATTCTTAGTAAATATGATTTTGATATTAAAATTGATAATGGAGAGAAACAATGAAAATTAAAAATAGTGATCTTGTTGAGTTTGTTGAAATACTAGAGATTGAAAAACAAGATAAAGTATTTGTCAAAAATGGTTTAAAAAAAATGATTGATGAGATAAATATTAATTACGATGAGACTGTTAAAAAAGCTCAAAAAAATTTAGAAAAAGCTCAAAAGAAATATGAAGAAGAACTTCAACAATCTAAACAAAAAGTGTTAGAAAGTAATGCTTATAAAATTATGGATATGTTTGGTATTGAAACTAGAAAAATACAAAAATTATCTAATTTAGATGAGCAGTAAAATGATAGAAGCTTACTACAAAACACCAACAGATATTGCATTTTTCTTTAGAGATAAAGCTAGTATTACTGAACTAATAGAATTTATCTTAAAAGAGTGTGAAGCGTTTGCTGATGCAATAGATAGTCATGGGAATCAAATACCATACCCAATCATATACAGTAATAAAGGGTTTACATTTCAAATAGATTATCAGTTTTATATCCATTGCTTGGCAAAATTTATATCACTTAAAACCAATGTTCAATCAAATTATACCTCTGTTATTAATGCTTTTGCAGTGTTGCCATCTAATGTAAAAAAGGGAAGTATTGCCCATAAAAATAGAAAATATTTAATTTTTTTGCATGAGTTTTTAAATGGTATTTTTGATAGTAACAATGGATATAACAACTATAATGCTTTAGCTTCTTTTACTCCAGTTTTGTATAAATATGAAGATATTTTTGTTGAATATAAAGTTATATCTATTAAGTATAGTGATACAAATGAGATTCAAAAAGGGTTCGGTTTTGAGCCATATATTGGTAAAAATTGGAGAGAGTTTAGAGAAAGATATAGGGAGAATTTTATTAAATTCAAGATGGAACAAGTCGCTTTTAAATCAAAAGAAATTAAAAAATTTTTGAGCGAAAATGAATTAAAAAAGTTTAATTTTTTTATGATAAATGGAGTCGAAATTGCTAAAAATCATGAGTATATTAATTATGATTTAGCATCTCAAATTTATAACTGTTCTGTGGATTTTAAGGATGCAAAATAGAATGTATTTGGTTATATATAATATATACTATATAGTATATTATATAATAAGCGATTTTAGGTTGCTAAAATGAGTGTATTAGAGATTACTGTTTATGTGCTATTTTTTGCTTTGATTTTATTTGTACTTATAGCTATATATTTTTATAATAAAAGACATATCAAGAGTTTTTTTCAGGATGAAAATATTTTTTATGAACATCAAAATAAAGATATGAAAATTGAATTTGAAAAAAATAGAAAATTTGAATGGAACATTTATGAAGATGAACTAACTATTGAAGATAAAAAATTTATTGGTTTAGATATATGGGAATCCACTGAGTTGGCATTAAAAAGAATTGATGAACTTAATGAACAGTATATTACCAATGAATTTGTTTTTTTTAATTTAATAGAGATATTAATTCTTATAGACTTATATGGAAGTGAAATTAAAATTAGTGATCTTGGAGAGTTTTTAATTTCAAAATTGTATCTATCAAGTTTTATTCAGGGGCTTAGCTATGATATTAAAACAATACAAAAAATCGATGAAATAAAAAAAGAGTATTTATCTTCTATTAGTGAAATAGAGATTGATGCAAAAGAAATATTTTTTATAATGAAAAATGCAAAAAGTTTTGGTTTAGGTAATGTAGATAATCATATACAATTTTTTCAATTTGTTAATAAAAATAAAAGTAGTATGGTCATCGATCAAAACACTATAGAATTTGAAAATGAAAATCAAATAAAAATAGTAGTTAATGATGATTATGATGATGCAAATAATTTAATGCATGACAAAGATATTTTGGTAAAAGACCATAAAGGGTTACACGAAATTCTAAATTCATATAAAAAAGAACTTCAAATAGAAACTATTGATAATGGATTAACAAAAATCACATTTGAAGATGGGACTGTAGTAATTAAAAATGGACCATGGGAAATTGTAGAGGTCATTACATTAGAAGATCTTAAAAATAAAAAAGAAGAAGAGCTTAAAGAGAGTAAAAATAATACTAATGTAGAGGTTAGAGAATTAATTGATAAAATATCTATTGATAAGAATGAAGTCTATTCAGTTCAAAAAAATATTGATACTCCAAAAACAGAAGTATTTGATGATTTATTACTGATAAAACCATTAGATAAAAATATTTTTTTAAATACTGTTAATGGAGAGATCTCTTTTTATGGTTTTTTAGAAGGTATTAAAAATGAAACAGATTTTGAAGAATGTTTTTTTAATCTTAATGCTAAAAATTTGTTAGATATTATTAGTATTTTATTCAGTAAAGATTTTTTAAGTATGGAAATTGATAATATTAACAATACTAAAATTATGAAACGGCTGAATTTCTTTTTTACAGACGGAAATAAATATTATTTAGTTTACGAGTATGTGATTTTTATTATATTAAGTTTGGTAAAAGATAAAGATATTTTGTTAAATGACATTTTGGTTGGTATTGAAAGTTTCTCAATGAGATATCCATCAAAGTTAGTATCTGTTTTTATAAAACTTTATAAAAATTTATTTNCGANCTATGATATATTTTTTGAAGTGGAAGATAAGCACTTTTTTTATAAAACTTTTTTTATAAAAAATGATTTATTTAGAGCAAATTTAATGATATTGAATGATAAATTTATTGAACACCTAAAACAAACGAATCCTCAAATTTTAGATGGTGCAAAAAATATATCAGTCCTATCAAAAGAAGATGTTGCAAAAGTCGTTTCCAATAAAAAAAATATTTTTCAATTCAACTTCAAGATATTTAAAAACTGGAATTACAATGGGAAATAAAAAGGCAAAACAATTTTGGCTAGGTATGAGCAATATCTCCACTGTAACAGCAATGATAAATAGAAAAAGAAAAATTAAAGATCATCTTTACTGTAATTCCCAAGAGGTTTCAAATCATATTTTAGATTATAGAAAGACTAAAGAGGAAAATCTAATTGCCTTGAGAAAAATTTTAAAAAATAAAAATATATTTGATTTATACGGAAGTGTTGTGAATGATATGTACAAATTTAAGTTTAGTGAAGAATCGAGTGTTGATTATTCGATTCAAAAAACCTTATATAGTGTAAGTGAACTTGATAAATTAGGACAGATAAGTTTATTGGAACATTCATTTGGTGTTTTTAATCAAATGTATTTAGCAGAGAAAAGTACCTATGGACAATTTAATGATTTTTTTTTATTGTCTGCACTAATACATGATTTTGGAAAAAGTACAACATTAAGAACTGAGTTTCATTTGTCTTCTGAAGATAAACATCATAAAAATTCAGCTAAGTATTTACAACAAAAAATTGATTCACTCAAAAAAAATTTTACTAAAGAGGAAAATATTACTTTAGGGTATGTGGTTGATGCTATAAGAATTCATCATGACAATTTAAATAAAATTACCTCTGTTCACATGACTAATGAAAATGCAGAGCAACAATTTGAAGAAAATTCATTTCATCAAATTATTTTAGATTTTTTAAAAGCAGCTGATTTAAAACAACGAACAATTGAAATAGAATATGTAGAACAAGTTACTTTGTAAAGTGAAGGAAGATAGTAATTAAAAAATAATTTTACTTACTACTTTTCCTATAAATTCTATTTTATTAATATCATTTTCACTAATTTCATAATGATTTGATGATTCACTAGGTTCTGATATAGATATGGTACCTTTAAATGTTGTTTGAAGATTTTTAATAGATTTTCTATTATTGTAACTAATAAAATATAGACCATCAGTTTCAAAAGAGTTTATTTCAACATCAAAAATATATATTGCTTTTGAAAAATCATCTATATATGCAGAGAGTTTTTTATTTTTAGTATTCTCGTATGGTATAGATATATACTCGTTGCTATCAAATACTTTAATGCTTAATATGTTGTTTTTTGTAAACTGAGTAGTTTTTATTTCATGAGCAGGTTCTTCTAAGATTTTTACATTATGGTTTTCATAAAGCATATCTAATGAAATTCCATTTTCCAAACAATATTTTATAACATTATCGTGTGGAATTGAGTTTCTTTGTTGTCTTTGAAAAAGTGCATCAGGCTTGATACCAAGCAGTCTAGCAATTTTTGCATTTGAGTCAACTTCTGCGATTGACTTTAGTTTGTCTAGTATTACCTCGATATGAATCATTAATCTTCCTTTTCTGTAATTGACAAAATATCTATATATAGATATAATATCAATAATATTTTTTAAAAATGTATTATTTATTATCAATAATCTAATTTTTAATTAATACAAATATTTATATTAATTATACATTAAAAAGATGGAAATTTAAAGGGAAAAAGGGAAATTAATGGTTAAAAATAACAATATGTATGTATTCGAGACTAAAAATATTGATAATAATTTATCAATATAGAATATCTATATGGAATCATTTCAATGATATATAAAACGCATATTTTATTTGCTATTACACCAATTTGTGCATTTGAAACAATTTATGACTATCTTGTTTTAGAAGATGAGATAATTTTATATCTCTTTATATCTATAGGTTCATTACTTCCTGATTTAGATGAAGAGGAAAGTTATATAGGAAAAAGATTAAATTTTGTATCAATTGTATTGAAATTATTTGGTGTAGTTCATAGGGGTGTAACNCACAGATTTATATCATTGATTTTATTCGCTTTGGCGATTTTTATNTTACAGAAGCAAATTATTTTAGATGATTTTACTAAATTAGCAGTGTATGGTTTGTTTATAGGTTATAGTTTACATCTTCTTGGAGATATGCTCACTAAAGGAGGAATTGAAAATTTTTATTATCCTATATCGTCAATTAAAGCTGTTTTATTACCACGAAATTTAAGATTCTACACAAATAGTAAACAAGAGCTTTTAGTTTATTACCTTTTAGTGGGATTTTTAGCAACAACAATTTTTTTAAGATTAGTATATTTGAGTTATTAAATTGAGAAAAACCAATGAAGAATTATTTGATATGGAGACAGGTAAATATATGGCTAATTTAGCATTGCATGTAAACCTAATAGAAAAGAGAATTAAAAAAAACTCCTCAAGTTTAGTAGTTCTTGATTTTTACAACAAAATTTATCAGTTAAGTAAACAATTCAAAGATGATATTAATGAATTGGAAAAAAATATAGAAAAAGAGTTAAAAAGTAAATGAGTGATAATACATATTCTAATAATACAAGGCAAACTGCAAATAGTTATGCTTCAAACAACTTAGGACCATACTCTTCACTTTTGCAAGATCAGGTTTATAATAAAAATAGTCAAACTGGTGGAAAAAATCCTTATAGTGATCCACAAAATAGTGTATATGCAAAAAAACAAAATTGGGAAGAACCAAAAATATATCAGCAAAAAGATATAGCTCAAAAACCACAAGGGTATAGAAGATTTCATGATTTAAAAATTCTAAATGAACAAATAATAAATCTTGCAAATAATATGCAACCAGAAGAATCACCACTTGAAGTTTTAAGCCAAGGACAAAAAGGTGAGATTAAAAATCTATTATGGGCAAGAATTTGGAAAATATCTTTATTGCCAGCATTAAGTGCTATGTTGCTTACAATAAGTGTTATTTTGACAAATTATTTATTGATTACATTGTTCATGTTTACAATTTATGTTTATATTGTAGGAAGAACTTTTTTTTACCCAGCAAAATTATATTATGAGAATATTCAATTTAAAACAACTAAACATGCGAGACTGTTTTTTGAAGAGATGGATTTTTGGTTTAAATTGGGAGTTGTAAAAATACTAATATATTTTGCAGTTGTTATTCTATTTACTTTTATTATGGTTTTCTTTGAAGATACAGTAGTGACGCATCTATTAGAGCTTATTAAATATACTGATAATTCAGTAAAACAGCCAGTTTTAAATTATATATCTACAATTTCATTTTCCTATACATTGTTAGTTCTTGTGTTTATATATACGGGAACTATATTTTTATATTTTAAATTTATAAATCAAGAAAAAACAAAAAATGATGAGCTTTTAAAAATCAAATTGAAACATATCAGAAATCAAACAATGTCAAGAGTTGAGCAAATTCAAGCGGATAAAAATGAAATACAATAGGAGTGATAGTCATGAAAATGTTTAGTGGACCATAAAGATTGATTTTGAATTAAAATAAAAAACAAGAAAAAGGGAAAAAATGAATAAAGAAAGATATTTAAAAATACTATTTTTAGGGTTGTTATTGATAGCACCATCTAGTGTATTTGCAATAGATTTACCTGCTATTGCTAATGCTTATGGAGAAATAGTAGAGGGTTTGTTAGTTAAAGTTGTTGTGGGGCTTGTGATTTTAGTAATGTTGATATCTGCTGGTTATCAAATTTATGAAAATGGAAATCCAAGACCATTAAAATGGGCAATAGCAGGTTCTATAGTGATGGGTGGAGCTGTTTTCTTTGGTGATTCAATGATTAATTATGCAGCACAAGTATTAAATGGTTTTACAGGTTCAAATGCAGCTGTAACACTAAGCTAAATGGATTAGTAATGTCAAATAAAGTAAGAGTGCCATTTCCTAAATATCTTAATGCAAAAAAACTTTTTTACAAATGGGAATATGATGTAGTTTTTTCAGCTATTGCTTGTTTTGTAGTGATGTTTATTTTGCAAATATGGTTTTCAGTAACCATCTTAATAGCTTTTGGAAGTTCATTGGTTGTTTCTTACTTTGTGATGCTTAAATATATCAAGTTCTTCAAAAAAACAAGAAAAGGGTATATCGGTCATTTAGCTTACTCTAAAGGATATAAAGAGCCATTTGACAAAACTAAAATTAAAGAGCAGTACGAGGAACATTTAATTCCTCGTGGCTTTGAAAATCAATTTATAGATTAAATTATAGGGGATTTATTTGAAAAAAAATGAAAACAATATTGGTGGCGATTGGATAGATAAATCTATATATTTTATAGAAAAAAATCGTATGCAAGTCTTTTATAATTTAACCTTTTTAGTGGTGATTTTTTTGATGGTACCTGGGTATATTTCTGTTTTAGATGGAACAACTGTTGAAGTTGATCTTCCTCCAAAAGGTAAGATAATTGTGACAAATGATAAAGCAAATAAGCTTTACTATCAATTGTGGGCAGAACATTATACTAATAACAAAGAGTATATTGAAAAAATAATTGATGGAGAAAAAATTCCTATTGAATTTACATTTTCAATAGTAGATTTCGATTATGCGAATATTGAACAAAAACTAGGAGAGTATTTAAAAAGATACAAACCAAGTAAATTAATTAAAGAGAAGCATATATTTGCAGCATTTGTTAAAAATGTAAAAGTAAAAATGATATCTCAAAAATTTGATGTGGAGAGTATCAAAACAGAACTATTTTCAGATGGACANGTAGCAAAAGTATCTGTTAANGGAGTGGCTTATCAAGAGNTTGCNAGTGTAAAACAAGAACCAAAATATTGTGAGTATATTTTTGGCTTTGAAAGATTAGGGGGAAAAATATATGGTACATCATTNCAAACTGATTGTTTTTAGAATTTTATTAGGAAGTTTTTTAATATCCACAATGCTTTATTCAAAAGATATACCTATTATGAAAACAATTGAAGTAAATATTCCAGTTAATGAATATAGCATTATAGATTTTCCATTCAAGATAAAAGAGTTACAAACAAAAACTTTTAACTATAAAACAGTTGTTACAAAGCAAGTACCACTTGAACAAAAATCATCAGCCAATGGTATTAGTTTAAGTAAAAAAGATGAAATAAAAAAGCCACAAGTTAAAAACGATATTTTAGGTTTAGAAAAAGGACTAAATGTTTTGACTTTCAAACCTAAATCATTAGGCTTTGCAGAGATGATTGTATGGGGTTATGAACTATTTCCAATAATATTAAAAATCAATGTAGTTGAAGCTCAAAATGGTGATAAATACTTAAAATTTGTCGAAATTTTAGAAAATAAAAATGAAATTCAAAAATTTGAATCATCTTCTCATGAAAAAATTATTGAAGAGATTACAAGACATTTATATGATGAAAAATACTCTTCAAAACCTGTTGGATATGAATCTATAGTTCGTAATGCATCTTATAGTGTTAATGTATTAGGAAAAAATAAAGAGATTATAGGGGTTATTAAAAATACACTTATTAGAGAAATAGTTGGAAGAGACTATTTAGGACAAGTTTGGAATGTAAATTTTATTCCATCAAGTGAAGAATATTGGAGTACCGAAATACAACTATATGAAGAGATGTTTGATGATGATGGAGTGTATGGAGTATCTTTGGAAACTTACGGAGTCACAAAAGAACATGGGACCAGAGTTATGGTAATAAGGAGACGAGATTGAAAAAAAATATATTATTATTGTTAATTGTTATTAATTTTAGTGGATGTTGGTTTTCTTTAGGAAACACAACAGGGATGTGTGAAGGAGAAGGTTGTAACTATAAAGAAGCTGGAGTATGTGCGGGTGTAGTTGATATTTATAAAAATAGACACAATATTGAAAACTATAAAGTTCAACAAAGATGGTATTGGTTTGATAAAGAAGTTGAGTAATAGATAATGTCAAAAAATTTTGCAATCTTTTTTTCTTATTTCTTAGTAATTTTTGTAGGGTATTTTGTAGCAACTGCTTTATATCTAAATATCCTACATTTTTTAAATATGGAACATTCAAATATTTTGTATTTTTTGTGCATAGTATGCTCAAGTTTTATAGCATTAAAATATAAAAACAAAATAATTGAACAGTTTCGATGGGGAAGAAAGTGATAAAAATATTTTTGGTAATGCTATTAGTAATTCCTGAAGTATTATTGGCAACTTCATGGGTGAATGAGTTTCCTATCTATGTTTATGGAGATGTTTCTTTCTTTTCAACAATATATGAGTTTATTAATAGTGTAGTAGAAGATGATGCTGTAGAGGTAATAGTAGGTCTAGGTTTTACCATAACTGCATTTATTGCAGGAATAAAATTAAAAGATGGTGATTTAATTGGATTTGGTAAATCGATGATAGCACCTATTACACTTTTAGCCTTATTTTTTACACCAACAGTTGATGTACACATAACTGATGTGAGAGTAGATAAAGGTTATATTGATCATACCTTATCCCCTGATGGAGGTTATCAAAAAGTTGAATCTGTTCCATATGCAATTGCTTTTTTACCTGCAAGTGCAATGTTTTTGGTTAATGTTGCAATTGATTTAATTGATAATAATTGGGCAAGTGTTCATATTGCAAATAAGTTTTCATCAATTGGATTTCAAGAGATATCAAGAGCTACTCAACAAGCTTTAAACTTATCAAGTTTTGTTACTAGTTCAGATTCAAATAGTACTAAATATGAGTACGATTTAAACATTTACATTAAAGAGTGTATTATCAAAAAAGCACTTGATTACAAATCTAATGCTTCTTTTGTATATGCTCCTAGTAAACCATTCCCTGAAAATTTAAATCCTACTAATTTTCCAGTAAACTTTGGAGGTAGCTATATAGATTATATTGATTTTGGGGATAATCCAGTAACAAATCAAACATGTACAGATGCTTATAGTACCTTAGTTTCTGCAAATGCGACACAAATTGAAAATGCTATAGAAACAAAAATAAATACACTAAATCCAACTAAAGATTTTACATCAACTACAGCAAGTGCCGCATTTAGGGAACAAATAGGTGATACTGCAAATGTTATTGGTACACTAAAAAAAGCTGTAGCGACTACAGTAANAGGCAAATTTTTACAAAGACAACAATCTTTAGATGCAGTGGGTGTTGATGGGTACAGTGTAGCAACACAACTTTCAATAGATACTACTTTAGCAAATTTAAGAAGTGAAGGTCCAGCAAAAATGCAGTGGATTGCAAGAGTACTACCCGATATAATATTTATCATAAGTGGAATTGCAATAGCTGCATTTCCTTTATTAATAATAGTTCAGTCATTTATGGGTGCTACAGCATTTATGGCTATAGCAAATTATTTTATGGGATTTTTTGCTTTTTATTTTAATTTAGTTGGGTTAGCATTGGTGCAAAATATTGTTTCATTTTATACTTCCCAAGAAGCACAACAGTCAATCGCAATTGCTCAAAATATGCCATTTTCAGTAGATTATATATCTGATTTTTTAATTCAACAAGCAAATATGACAGGACTAGCAGGTATGGTTGGAGCAGCTTCTATATTTGTTTTGACACCTTTGATTTTTTATGGAGAAATGAAAGGTTTTAGTGCTGCTTTAAGTGGTGTTACTGGAGCATTTAGAGGAGGTGTTGATGCAACTGCAAATGATACNATAAGAAATTCTGCACTTGAAGCCGAGATTGATAGAGAGTTAATGGAAGAGAGAAATGGAATGACTGAAATTCAAGCTAGTAAATGGCTTAGTGANAATGGATATTCAGAATATAAAAGAGCAAATATGTCATCACTTGAAACATACAGTCAAATAATGAAAGGATATGGTGCAATTGGTTCAGGTTTTACAGCACAAGATTTAATGCATAGCGGAAATGTTCCAGATTATATAAAAGGAAGTTATTTACAATCTACTCAACAAGCTATGAAAACAATAGGTATGGGTAATTCTATTGATAGTATACAAAATGCAGGTGAAGTTGCAATGCAAGATGGTCAAGTCATGGCAGAGAGTATCAATGCAACAGATAGAATGAGAAATTTTGATGAATCTTCACATAGTAGACAAGTTGGAAATAATTATGATACCGAAGCAATAGGTTATGGTATGGCAGCTCAACAATTTGGTAAAGATATGGGAATGCAATATACTGGAGAACAAGTTTTAAATGATTTTCAAGCTAATGATGGTCTTTTAGGTATGAAGCAAACAGCACTAGATAATTTATTGTCAAAACAAAATCAAGCAGCTATGCAAATTTCAAAAGATGATTATTCTGCACTTAATTTATCAAAAAGGGATGAAGCTAATGGCATTGCAAATGAGTTAAATAAAGTTGTTGATGAGATAAAAGATTTACATTTTAAAGATGAAACTGTAGGACTTGGAAATGTTGAACAATTTAGATTAGAACAATTACAGGAATATCAAGATGTATTATCAAAAAATTGGAATAAAGTTAACGATGAAGCTAATGAAGCAGCAGATAATTATTTTAAAGCAAAAAGTGAAAATGAAATAAATCACGAAGTTGATTCATTCAATAATGATATATTGTTAGCTAAATCAGATCTTGCAAATTTTGAAGGTAAGGGTAGTGAAACCATAGCATCATTAGTTGCTGGNTCAGTTAATCAATCAGTACAGCAAATATCAAGTGGGCAAGGACTTATAGATTCAAAGGCTTTTAGTTTAGATGGTAGTTTAAATGAAGGAAATTCACAAGCTAATTTACTACAAACAGGTTATCAAAATCAATCAAGAATACAAGCAAACAAAGCTATGGGTATGGGTAAAGAGGATTTAACATCCGACCAAATGCTTAGTGTTCAAGCTACATCTCATGCATCAATGCTTAGTGAGTTTCAAGAGGGAAAAACTTTAAGGGATAAATTTGGTAATAATTTAGATAAAAATGGTTCTTATACATCTAATGTAGTGAAAAATCAAGATGAAATTAATACTATAAATGAACAAAATGATGGAATAAACAAGAAAATTTCTAGTTTAAAGAAAAAAAGTTCAGATTTAGTTGATAAAGCTTATGACTCCAATGATGATAAAGAGATTGAAAAGTTATTAAAAAAAGCAGATAAATATGATGCTCAAGCTAATGATTTAAAAAGTCAATTGCAAACAGTACCAACTGCTATAACTAATACACAGACTCAATCATTATCGTATGAAGATATGATAACTAATGAGGCTTCAAATAAACTAGCTGGAAGAATGGGTAGTGCTAAGGCTTTTGAATCTACAGGTTTTGACATGATTGCATCCAATGTAGAGTATGGTGCCATATCACAAGCACTATCAACTGCTTCAAAAATAGCTACACAAGGTGGAATAGAGAAAGCTGTAGCAATTGATGTTGCAGAAGCTAGTATGAAAGCTGCTATGCAACAAGGGGCATTAAAAGGGCAAATAGAAGAGTATGCACAAAAAACTGGTATGACAACAGAAGTTGCTAAACAATTTGCAACAGAAATTATCAATGGTGCAAAAGTAGCAAGTGAGTTAATAGGACAAGGTGTAATAGGTTCAGTTAAAGATGTTTCATCAGCTCTAAGTGCAGCGAAAACAGGTAGTGATATTAGAAGTATAGATGTAGCAGGTGGAGATGATAGATTTGTTCAGTTATCAAAAGATCAAGCTAGTTTAAAAACAGCACAAAGTTTAACAAGTGTCAATGCAGCTAAAAATGCAAATTTTTTAAATGATGATGGAATTACTAATGAGGGATTACAAGCTTATGGAATACAAGCAGGTGAACAAGCTTCAATTTTAGGTGTTAAAAGAGATTTATTTTTTGGCAATGGTTCACAAGGTTTTATTCAAAAATTAAGACAACAAATGAAAGATGCAGGGGTGGCGGCTCATATTGCTGATGGAAAATCGCAAGAAGAAGCACAAAGTATTATGGAAAGTGCTTTTAATTCTGCTGGATTTACAAATAAAGCAAATGGGCAAGATGCGATTAATGCTTTAGCCAAAATGGGAGCAATGAATTATGCTAGTTCAAAAACAATTTCAGCAGGTGGTGTTCAATTTAATATGGGAATTGGAGCTGATGGAAATACAAGAATAGGGCAAGCAACTACAACACAATCAATTGAGGGTGGGAGTAAATATGTAACTGAACCTGAGGGGAGACTTTTAGAAGAGGCTGCAAGGCTAACTTTAGGTGATAGTGCAACGCAAGCACAAGTAAAACAAGAAGCAGCTAGATTATCTCAAAGTAAACATTTAATGAAAGAGTTACGCTCAAGTGGAATTGATTATTTAGGAATGGGAGTAGGAGAGGGTGCTAGAGCATTACTTGAAAAGGTTGGATTAGCACCTGAAAGTGAAACAGGAAATTTAGCATTAGGTGTGGCTGCTTTTGGAGGTGCAACATTAGGATTAGCAGAAACAGCAGAACAAATAAAAAATAAAATTGATGGAAAATATATAGCAAAAGAAGGGTTTAGTTATCAAACAGGAACTACAGTGGATAAAGATGGAGTAGAAAGACCTGTTTTTAAAGAAGTAAAATCTGGAGCAGAAGTAAATGTGAATAGTAGTCCTGAATTAAAAGAATATTATGAAAACAATAAAGATAATTTTAGTCTGAAAAAAGGGACTACTGGTAGAGCAGTTGGGAAAATTTGGGATGGATTACAAAATACTGGAGCAAATTTAAGAAGCTCTTTTTCCAGTAATGAATCCTTTGATAAATCCACCAATAGCGGCAATCAAAGCCAAAATACCAAAAGCGACCAAGACACTAAAACCGATATAAAACAAAGTACTCAAAATACACCTCCTGTTGAAAATTCTAAAGATAGTATAACACAAAACGAA
>JGI10211J34971_10002287_pt1 | contig 15690 bp, 14 predicted proteins | sample Etolagsediment_FD_34971 | JGI IMG/M metagenome (IMG submission 34971) | reverse complement strand
ATACTCTGCCAACATTGACGCAATCTCATGAGGACTGGATGGATAAAACTGTCCTTCAACCGCTGCTTCTCTGATGCTCATGACCACACTCCTTCTATCAAGCGCTGACACTTAGGACAGTGCCCATTTTTCAAGGTATTTACTGTTATATTATATCCTGAACGGTCGATTAATAATTCGCCACAATCGGGGCAATGTGTATCAGCATGTACAGGAACATTTCCAAGATAAATATACTGCAATCGTGCTTTTTGTCCTATGTCTTTAGCACGTAGCAGAGTTTGTAGTTTCGTACTCTCGTGATCTAGCATTTTATAGTCAGGATGAAACGCACTCAAATGCCATGGTATATGTGTACCAAGATCATTGGCGATGAATGCTGCCATCTCTTCGAGATCTTTGTTACTGTCATTATCACCCTCGATAAGCAGTGTCGTTACCTCGACCCATATACCTGCATTTACCATTCTTCTAAGGGTATCTTTAACCTCTTCAAGTCCACCTTTAAGTACTTTTTTGTAGTAAGCATCATCCCAACTCTTGAGGTCTATGTTCGCAGCATCGACCCAGCTTGCCATATCTTCTATAATCTCTGGTGATTCAAACCCATTAGAGACGAAAATATTTTTGAGGCCTTTTTCTTTAGCGATCAGACCAATGTCTTTGGCATAAGGGTAGAAGATCGTAGGCTCATTATACGTGTAAGCGATGGACTGCGCACCATGGGAGAGTGCCAGTTCCACCATCTCTTCAGGACTTACATTGATCTCTTCATTTACTTTTTTCTCTTGAGAGATATCCCAATTTTGACAAAATGGACACTTGAAATTACACCCTACTGTGCCAAATGAAAGTGCTGTAGTACCTGGTATTACATGATTAAGAGGTTTTTTCTCTATAGGATCAACGTGCACTGCAACGGGATGACCATACACAAGTGTTTCAAGTTCTCCATCCACATTTTTATTGACCCCGCAGATCCCTGTCTGACCTTCTTTAAGTTTACAAGAGTGACGACATAGCAGGCAAATGATTCTCTCTTTTCCCTCTTCTTTTGTATAATACTTCATAGGTATAACAGATGTCATATTGACTCCTTTTTTACGTCATTTTTATACATACAGATACATTCATATTTTATGATATCATAGGTGGTTATAAATGTCAATACCCCTTTGTAAAACGTACCTCTACTTAGTATTAAGTCTACACGCAATATAATTCAAAAAAAGACTGCTTATGATCAAGACCCTTTTAGATAAAAACAACAACACTGCCATACTCCTTGCAGGTATACTTGCCATCATCGTAGGTGTCGGTGTCGCAAGGTTTGCTTTTACTTCACTGCTGCCTTTTATGCTTGAAGACTTCCTTACACTCACCTATGCTGGAGTATTGGCATCTTTTAACTTTGTAGGGTATCTGGCGGGGGCTGTTTTTTCTATCTTTATGAAAGACATCAACACCAAAGTCACGTATTTTAGGATAGGTATGGTCTTAAGCATCATTACCACACTTATACTCGCCACAACCACCAATGAAATACTCTGGTTAGTCTCAAGAGTCATTGCAGGTTTTGGTTCTGCTATGGTGCTCATCGTGGGTGGAGCTATCGTCATGGTGAAGTTGAATTTTAAAAATAAAACAAAGGCTATGGGCATACACTTCAGCGGTATTGGCTTTTCCATAGCCATATCTGAACTCATCAGCCAGTATATCCTGAAAAATGGCACATGGGCAGATGCTTGGCTTGGTTTGTCTGTCTTTGCTTTCATTGTGACTTTTTACGTGCTTTATATTTTATCTTTCGATACAGAGGTCAAGAAAGAAGCCGTCAAACACACCCTCTCCAAATCTATATTCTCCACCTATGTCATACTTCTGATCTTGGCTTATTTTACCGAAGGTGTGGGGTTTGTGGTTCAAGCCACTTTTCTGCCCGATATCATCAACTCCCTAAAAGGACTTGAAGGTTATGGAAATCTTGGATGGCTGATTGTCGGTATCGCAGGTATCCCCTCCTCCATTCTCTGGATGAGACTTGCACACAATTATGACAGTGTCAATGTCATCATCATAGCGATGGCATTGCAAATCGTGGGTATACTCATTCCTGCTTTTAGTACAAACCTCATACTAAATTTACTCAGTGGTGCGCTTTACGGCAGTACTTTCATAGGATTGGTGGCACTCTTTTTAAATCTTGGTGGGCAACTCGCAGGTAAAAATCCTGTAGTACTCATGGGAGCAATGACTGCAGCCTACGGCATAGGTCAAGTCGGTGCACCACTCTACAGCGTAGCCTTGATTAACTACTTTGGTAACTATAACACTACACTCTATGTGACTTCTTTTATCGTGTTTGTAGGTATCGTATTTTTGTTGGCAGCAAAAAGAATGCAGCAGCATATAGATAGTCAGTAAACTATGCGTTTCACTTTTAAGAAGATGGAACGAGAAAGAAATTAATTTACAACATGCTAGAATTAAAAAAAAGGGATTTTATGAAATATTTCCTCTCTTTACTTCTACTGACTTTTACTTTACATCCCAATGAAGCCCAAGACATTATCAAAAAGATTGAGAAAAACCTTCGTGGTGAGTATATGTACTCTACTATGAGCATGATTGTCACTTCAAAGCATGGCAAACGTACTGTTAAGATAGAGAGTTGGTCTGAGGGGAATGAGAAGAGTTTTATCAAGATACTCTACCCTAACAAAGACAGAGGCATCACTTTTTTAAAGATAGACAATCAAATGTGGCAGTACATCCCCAAGATAGAACGCACTATGAAAATACCACCGTCTATGATGCTCCAAAGCTGGATGGGGAGTGACTTTACAAATGATGATATGGTCAAAGAGAGTTCTTTAGAAGAAGATTATCATGCAAAGCTGCTAACCAAAAGTGGCAACACTGCTACGCTGGAACTCATTCCCAAAGAAGATGCCGCTGTGGTATGGGGCAAAATCATCATCGATGTGGATTTGAAAAATGCAGTACCCATTAGAGAAACCTTTTATGATGACCTGATGCAAAAAGTAAGGATCATGACTTTTTCTAAAGTAGAACAACATGGATCACACATGGTACCCATGGTGATGGAACTCATACCCCTTGATGAAAACAAAAAGCATAATCGTACGAAGATCATCTCTGAAAAAGTTAACTATGATGCAAAAATAGACCCTTCGTATTTTACAAAACAAGCGTTGAAACGTTACTCAAGGTAAATAGATGCTTTTTTCACTTGCGGTTAGAAACATTGTAAAGTCCAAAGGCAGAAGCATTACGACGCTGCTTTTGAGTACCTTTACGACTCTGTTTTTCATCGTTTATGTAGCATTTATGGATGGTTCACATCATCAGATCATCAAAAGTTCTGTGGAAGCCTATACAGGGTACGCACATGTCAATCTTAAAGGTTACAGAGATGAAAGCGGCTATGATAATCTTATAGAAAATGCTGAGCGTATTGAGCAAATACTTAAAAATGACAGATCTGTTAAAGCTTACAGTCCAAGATTTGAAACCTATGCCCTTCTCTCTGGAGATGAAAAGGCTGTAGGAAGCATGATTGTGGGTATCATTCCCTCTCGTGAGGCATCATTAAGTAAACTACCGCATTCACTTATCAAAGGTGAATATCTAAACGATAATGACCCCAATCTCATCTATATAGGTTCAGAGCTTGCAAAACGTTTGAAAGTCGATGTAGGTAGCCAGATAGCTATGGTCGGCTCTTCGATCGACTACTCTATCGCTGCAGATCTTTTTACGGTAAAAGGTATCTTTAAAACTGGTCTTTTCGACTTTGATTCCCAATCGGCATTTGTCAATAAAACCTACTTAGATACCGTCATGCTGAGTCAAAATATGGCCAGTTATTTTACCCTTTGTTTTCATGACAATGACAAGATCGATAAAGTAACCACTGAGCTACAGGCTTCACTTCCTGAAGAGGTCGAAGCCGTCAACTGGAAAACACTTCTAACTGCGTTGGTACAAGCGATGCTCGTTGATTCCCTCTTTGGCTACATTTCAATTTCTATCTTTTTTGTCGTAATCTTCTTTGTGATCATGATATTTTCTTATGTCAATATCTATACTCGGGCAAGGGAGATAGGACTGCTTCGCGCCTTAGGACTGACTTCCAAAGATATCTTTGGAATGCTTTTTGTTGAGATACTGATACTTGCTACAGTGAGCATTGTTGTGGGTACCATCATCGGCGCTTCAATTGCCTACTATTATGAGTTGTATCCTATCGTGATATCGGGTATGGCTGAAACGTACAAAGAGTATGGCATCGTAAGTGATGAAATGCCTATGCACTTTGACCTTTTTACCATAGCATGGAATGCATTGACGATCTTTATACTCAATCTTGCAGCAATCATCTACCCCGTAACCAAGATCAATAAACTCACAGCAATGGAGGCGATGAGATATGTATAGACATCTTGCATGGTTGAGTATTTGGAGACGTAAAACACGGTCAATGTTAGTGATCATGATGATTGCTTTAAGTCTTTCGGGTTTGCTTGGTCTACAAGGACTTTATGACGGTATGGTAAGTCATTTGATCAACACGACCATTCGAAGTGATTCAGGAGAGATATCTCTTTACGCCAAAGAGTATCGTCTAAATAAAAGTCTTGACTACAGACTCTCTCCTCTCTCAACAGTTGAAAATACGCTCTCTAAGCACCAAGAAATTTCTGCATACACCATGCGTTTAAAGCAAGAAGGGATTGTGGCTACTGCACGTAAATCACTGGGGGCAAGCCTTACAGGTATCTCTTTGGAAAAGGAACAACACTTTGGGCAGCTTGATGCCTTTGTTACTGAAGGAGACTATAGTTTTGGTAAAGGAAACAAAGGGGCTCTGATCGGTTCGGCCTTGGCGAAAAAACTTAATGTCACGCTACATAGCCGTGTGATTTTTACCGCCCAAGATGCAACGGGAGAGATAAATGCTATCTCATTTCGTATCTCCGGCATGCTTAAAACAGGGAATCCGTCTATTGACGACAATGCGGTGTTTGTCTCTATGGAAAAGATGTCAGCATTTCTCAACCTTCAGGAGAGTGCAACCCAGATCGCTGTACGCGTCAAGGACACTCAAAACATAGAAAAAATTCAAAATGAACTGCAAGCGCTATGGCCAGATACAGATGTCCTACGTTGGGACGAACTCTATCCTATTCTCATACAAATGCAAGAATTGATGGATATCTTCAGTTTGGCTTTTTATGCGATCGTCTTTGTCGTTGCGACACTTGGGATCTTCGGGGTCATGCTTGTTTCTGTTTTAGAACGTATGCGTGAATTTGGCATTATGCTTGCCATAGGAACCCCCTACAAAATGGTAAGAAATCAAATACTCCTGGAAGCTTTTTTTCTGGGTTTTATAGGTTATGTGGGAGGTGCTTTTTTAGGTGGCGTATTGCTTTTCTATATGTCCACTGCGGGGGTAGATCTGCGCGCTTTTGAAGCAGGTTTGGAAATGTACGGATATAGCGCGATGATGTATGCCAATATGCACCTATACTACTTCTTTCAAGCTTTTTTTGCTGTATTTTTTGCGACCCTGCTTTCAGTCATCTGGCCTTTGCGAAAACTTAAAAAAATGAAGCCTATACAAACCATACAAGGAAAAATGTTATGAAACTCAAGCATGTCTACAAAACATTCTACCCTGACTCTCCCAAAGAGGTCAAAGCCCTTACCGATATCAATCTCACTTTTGAAAAAGGTGAATTCACCACACTCAGTGGCGAATCAGGTTCGGGTAAAACCACCCTGCTTAACATCATAGGCGGCCTTGACTCTGCAACGAGTGGACAGATCTTTCTTGATGAGGAAGAGATATCGGCTTACAGTGAAGAGAAGATGGCGAAGCTAAGACTGCATGATATCGGGTTCATCTTTCAGGCGTATAACCTCATACATGTACTGAGCGTTCGTGAGAACATCGGGTTTATTATGAAACTGCTCAAATTTGACGAAGAAAAGATAGAGAAACGTATTTTAGAACTTGCTTCCATCTTGCAGATAGAAGAGATCTTGGACAAACTCCCCAGTGAGATCAGTGGAGGTCAACAGCAACGTGTAGCCGTAGCCCGTGCAGTCGCCTCACGCCCTAAACTCATACTGGCAGATGAACCCACGGCAAACCTCGACTCAAAGAACAGTGAACGTCTTATGAACATGCTGCGTACACTCAATGAAAAAGAGCAAGTGACTGTCATTTTTGCTTCTCATGACAAATATGTTTTACAACAGTCCAAACGTATCATCATTCTGGCAGATGGAGTGGTCATTGAAGATAAATAAAATCGTACTAGGCGCATTTGCACTTACCCTTCCTCTTCTGTCTATTGATCATGATATTACGCTGGAGAACAGTAACTTTACACTCTCCAAAGTACTCGTCTCTGATGATGAAAGGGTACTTTATAACTACAACCGTTTACGTTTCAGTGACAAGATGAAAGAAGGCAACTTTTTTATGACCCTCATAGCAGATATCGATCACTACTATGGGGCAGACTATATACACAGTGATGAATATGCATATTTAAGTCAGATTAATGCAGATACCCCTTTTAGCATAGAGACCCCTGCCAAAAATTATGGAAAAGGGGTAGTGTTTGGACGAGTACACCGTTTTAATATGGGTTATGTTGATGAAAAACACCGTGTGGTATTTGGACTTCAAAAGGTCACAATGGGTGTGGGACGCATATGGACCCCTACAGATCTCTTCAATCCCAGAAATCCCCTTGCCCTTGAACCTGATCAAATCTATGGCAATGTTGCACTCTCCTATACCTATGCATTAGGAACCCTAAGTCAAGCCATGGGCGTGGTTGCCAAACGCCATGATGACAGCTATAAATATGCAGGAAGAGTGAAAACCAATATTGGCGTAGCAGATATCGCAGTAGATCTCTTTTCAAGTAATGATGCCCAAATGATAGCCTATGAAATAGAAGGAAATCTCTTTGAAACGGGCATAGAATGGCGAAGTGAAGGAGGACACTATAGAGATAAAATCCTAGATAAAGATTTTTATCAGGCAATACTGGGTGTGGATTATGGTTTTGTCAATGGACTGACTGTCATGGCAGAGTGGCTGCACTCTTCAAAGACTTACCTACCCGAAGAAATACTTCTTACGCAAAACAGCACACTCTCGAACAACCGTCATCTCTCCTCTGATTATTTGGGCGCCTCTGCGGCTTATGACTTTAACCTGCTTTTTAACGGTGCGATCAGTATGATTTATAGTCCCGAAGACCAAAGTAGTTTTATCTCACCACTCATAGAGTACAGTCTGGGGGATGATGCTTCTTTAGCTTTAGGCGCTCTGCTTTACACAGGAGAAAGTCAGAGTGAGTTTGGAAACACCGGTAATAGCTATTATCTACGTTGGAAAGTCACCTATTGATCATACATTTTAGCTAGGTTATCATAACGTTTATACATTTCTTGTGCATGGAATGTCGCTGTCTCTAAAAAGGCTGCTGCTTCTTGGGCATTCATCTTTTCAACCATCTTGAAACGTGCTTCATTATACATATACTCTTTCACAGGGATTTTAGGTCCTTTGTAGTCTAGCTTCATAGGGTTTTGCCCAGCATCTTTAAGCCCAGGGTTATACCTAAATAAAGGCCATAACCCACTATCAACAGCTTTCTTTTGCTGGTCCATCCCATGTTTTAAATCATACCCATGCGCAATACAATGAGAATACGCAATGATGAGTGACGGTCCGTCATAACGTTCTGCTTCCATAAATGCTTTGACTGTTTGTGCATCATTGGCACCCATAGCCACACGTGCCACATAAACATTACCGTAAGGGATGGCCATCATTGCAAGATCTTTAGGCAATTGCGCTTTACCTCCAGCAGCAAACTTAGCCACAGCGCCTGTGAGTGTTGCTTTAGATTGCTGACCTCCTGTATTAGAGTAGACTTGGGTATCTAAGACTAAAATATTGACATTTTTACCACTTGCAAGAACATGGTCAAGTCCCCCATACCCTATATCATACGCCCAGCCATCCCCACCGATGATCCAAACCGATTTTTTCACCAGATAGTCTGTCAAGGTTAAAAGATGTGCAGCATCTTTGTTGTGCAGCGTGTTGAGTTGATCTTTCAGTTTAGCAACACGTTCACGCTGTCTAAAATATCGGATTCATCATGCTGATCGGCATTTAAAATAGTCGCTGAAAGCGCTGGGTCTATCTGATCACCAAGCTTTTGTAGCAACTCTTTTGCCTGTACTTCATGCTTGTCTATGGTGAGTCGAAAGCCCAGACCAAATTCGGCATTGTCCTCAAAGAGTGAATTTGACCATGCCGGTCCGCGTCCATCACTGTTTTTACTCCATGGTGTAGTAGGAAGATTACCTCCATAGATGGAAGAACATCCCGTAGCATTGGCAACGATCATACGGTCACCGAAAAGCTGTGTTGCAAGTTTGATGTAGGGTGTTTCACCACATCCGGAACAGGCCCCTGAAAACTCAAAAAGTGGCTCCAAAAACTGGCTCTCTTTTACTTTTTTATGGTCAAGTTTTGCACGGTCATACTGACTCAAATGTAAAAAATAGTCCCAGTTTTCTATGCCTTCTTCAAGCAGTGGAATCTTGGGAGTCATGTTGATCGCTTTTCGTTCTGGATCGGTTTTGCTCCTGCCCGGACACTCTTCTACACACAAAGCACATCCCGTACAGTCTTCCACTGCAACTTGAATAGTAAAACGCTCCGTATCACCAAACGTTTTTCCTTTTGCCTTGATTCTTTTAAAGAGTGAAGAGGCCGTTGAGAGTTCATTCTCTTCTACCACTTTGGAACGTATCACCGCGTGAGGACAGACCAGGACACATTTATTGCACTGAATACACGCTTCGGGGTCCCAGACTGGTACGTCTTGGGCGATGTTTCGTTTTTCATACTGTGTAGTACCACTGGGCCAGGTACCATCTGCAGGGATGCTACTCACAGGAAGTGCATCTCCTCTGCCCTCTATAAGATGTGCTGTCACATTGGCAACAAATTCGCTCAACTTTCCTTTAACCGGTCGTTCCAGTGAGAGTGTACTCTGGGCTATTTTGGGCACAGTAACTTCATAAAGATGACCCAGTGCATTATCTACCGCATCGAAGTTCAACTGTACGATCTCATTGCTTTTCTTTCCATAGGTTTTCTGTATGGCATCTTTGATATGTTTGATCGCTTCATCTTGAGGCAACACACCTGATATAGCAAAGAAACATGTCTGCATAATGGTATTGATACGACGCCCCATCTGACTCTCTTTAGCCACTTTATAGGCATCTATCACATAAAACCTGATCTCTTTTTCAATGATCTCTTCTTGGATGATACGTGGTAACCGTTTCCAAACATGTACTTTATCAAAAGGTGAATTCAGTAAAAAAACGGCGCCTTTTTTGGCATGCTGCAAAATGTCAAACTTTTCCATAAAGACACTTTGATGACAGGCTACAAAGTCTGCTTTTTCTATGAGGTAAGTAGCGTGGATGGGTTCTGGACCAAAACGAAGATGCGACACAGTCATGGACCCTGCTTTTTTCGAGTCATAGACAAAATACCCTTGTGCATAGTGATCGGTTTGCGTACCGATGATCTTAATAGAATTTTTGTTTGCTCCAACCGTTCCATCTGAACCCAAACCAAAGAAAATCGCTTGAAAGATCTTCTCATCAGGCAGTACCAAATGCTCATCCCACTCGAGTGAAGTTCTGCTAACATCATCATGTATACCTATGGTGAAATGTGTTTTTTGTTTTTCTTTTTTGAGTTCATCAAATATGGATTTGATCATACCTGGTGTAAACTCTTTAGACGAAAGACCATAACGACCACCGATGATATGGGGCATAGCACACGCAAGTATACCCTCCTCTTTTGCTTCATTAAGCGCAGAGACCACATCAAGGTAAAGTGGCTCTCCCAAAGACCCTGGCTCTTTTGTACGGTCCAAAACAGCGATAGACTTCGTTGTTTTAGGAAAACATGCTGAAAAATGTTTTAAAGAAAAGGGTCGATAGAGTCTAACTTTAATGACCCCTACCTTTTCACCTTGGGTGTTCATGTATTTGACACTCTCTTCCACCGCTTCAGCCCCCGAACCCATAATGACAATGATACGCTCTGCCTCTTGACTTCCACTGTATTCAAACAAATGATATGCTCTTCCTGTGAGCCCAGAAAAAGTATCCATCGCATTCTGCACGATATCGACTGTTTGTTCATAGTAACTGTTCACACTTTCACGTCCTTGAAAATAGACATCAGGGTTTTGAGATGTACCCCTGATAAATGGATGGTCGGGTGTCAAAGCACGATTTCTATGTGAAGCCACAAGATCATCATCGATCATGGCTTTCATTGTATCTTCATTTATCAGTTGAATTTTGTTGACTTCATGGGAGGTGCGAAAGCCGTCAAAAAAGTGCAAAAAAGGTATGCGTGATTTGAGTGTGGCTGCCTGGGCTATAAGGGCAAAGTCATGTGCTTCTTGTACGGAGTTAGATGCCAACATCGCAAAACCAGTCTGTCTTACAGACATGACATCGGTATGATCTCCAAAAATGGAAAGCCCTTGCGCAGCAAGAGAACGTGCAGCGATATGAAACACTGTGGGTGTAAGTTCACCGGCGATTTTGTGCATATTGGGGACCATCAGCAGTAAGCCCTGGGATGCGGTAAACGTGGTCGTCAATGCACCACTTTGAAGTGCACCATGCACGGCACCACTCGCACCCCCTTCACTCTGCATTTCCATCACATCAGGCACGGTACCAAAGATGTTTTTCTCACCGTTTGTCGCATAGATATCACTCAACTCCCCCATAGGAGATGCAGGGGTGATAGGATAAATAGCAATAATTTCATTGATCTTGTAAGCCACTCTTGCAACGGCTTCATTGCCATCAATGGTTGCATTTACTGCTGGCATAACATCTCCTTTTCTCTAAGTTCTTTCAACTTTTCATGATAATTCTCTTCATCACCATAGGCAAGATACGCTTGATAATGCGCATGGTCATAAACTATTTTCTTTGCATGTTTGATGGGACAAAAATAAAATTCTGTTCTGCTGGCTATAGCTGCGGCATATTGCATTAGACCATTAAAATAGGAACAATAGAGACAGTTGAGCTTCTCTACGGGATTGAGGTAGGCCAAGTAATGCCGGTCATACACGATATAGTCACTTCGTTGAATCAATTTAAATTTAAACACCCTGAAGACTACTTGCTGATAGATAAAAAGAATTCCATCCAAAAAGAGTGCAGGAAAAATCATGCCATAAATCAAAGGTGCTGTCAGAAAATGTATCAACGGAACTTCTCTAAAGTAAGCAAAAAGATTTTTCATATTTTCTTTTTGTTTTTGTAACACATCTTTTTCAAACTTCACATAACCATTTTGAATCTCATAAGCGATAGTACTTTCCTGCGCATCGATCTCTTTACCAAGCTTTACCTTCATCTCTTCGATCTCTTCCATCAGTTCTCTAATCTTATTATTCATACATCACCCTTTTTGCAATTCAAAATATATCTCTTCTCTTTATTATACAAAGATAATGTCAGAGTTAGCAAGCGTTGGAATGAGATAGACCTGAGAGATTAAAATTGGTATTAGGACTTTGCTCTGAAGAGTGTGCCTTTGGTGTGTTTGTTGTGTATGAGGTAGTCGCTGACTGTGCTTAGATCAAATCCGCTACATAAGAACATTTCTCTGTTTTTGTCTATCATAAAGTCTGCTGCGATGAGTTTTGTGACGATGCCACCTGAGGCGAACTCATTGTTGGGTGTATATGATGCGCTAAGTGACTCTTGGGGAATAGTATTGACTTCTTTTATAATTTTTGCATCAGGATTTTCACTTGGATTGCTATCATAATACCCATCTATATCACTTAAAATAACCAACAGATCGGAGCTTGTATGATGGGCTACTCTTGCGGCAAGTTGATCGTTGTCGCCAAATAGCTGATCTGGTGTACTCGAAATGTCATTCTCGTTGACGATGGGAATGATCTCTTCATGGAGGGAGGTATTGATGATTTGTCTAAAAATTTCTGTACGTTTTCTAGAGTCGAAGTCATCTTCTGTCAAGAGAATTTGAGAAATATCGACATCAAAGATATCGAACTTTTTTTTGTAAGAGCTCATGAGTATAGGCTGCCCTACGGCTGCTAAAACCTTTTTCCCTATGTGTTCTCTTTTATCTAATTTTAAAGCGGTATAGCCTGCTGCGACTGCCCCGGACGTAACGAAAATCACTTCATACTTTTTGCTTATTTCTACGATAAAAGAAACCAGATTAAGCATACGCTCTTTTGCGATCTCACCATTTTCTGCCAAAACAGAACTTCCTACTTTTATAACGATTCTCTTATATCTATGCATACGCTCCCTAACTGATTTTCTATAATAGTCAATCATCATAACACAATTACTTTAAGGGCTAATGAGTAGAAGAAATGTATTAGACAGAAAACTTGTTTCTAAAGGCCTTTGCACCATCTTTACTTGATTCTATCTGATCAGCAATATCATGAAATGAAAAACGAAGCTTACTTTGTTCAATGGTTTCTATCTCTTTAATCTTATTAATGTTTACGAGGTACGATCTATGGATGCGTACGAAATCATGGGCTAAAAGCTTTTTTTCCAAATCTGAAATTTTCTGCGCATAGTAAGAAAAGCCCTTAGAGGAACGCAACATCACTTCACTCAAATCTGCTTTGACGTAATGCACTTCTTCTGGTTTAAGTAGATAGTAACTCTCCCCCGTCTTGCTCATCAATCGAAGTGAATCACTGCTTTTACTCTCAACTTGAACACGTTCTATGCTTTGTTTTAGCTGCTCCATACTGAAAGGCTTTACCAAGTACCCTGCCGCACCGATATCAAACGCTTTGAGTGCATGCTCATCATACGCTGTTTGAAAGATAATCGCGATATCTTCCTGATGGTATCGTAACTCATACCCCAGTTCCAAACCACTGGTTTGGGGCATGTTAATATCTAACAGTACCAAATCAAAATGATGTTCTTTGATCGCTTCGAGTGCAGTGCTGGCATTGTCCGCTTCGATGATATCTTCATATCCTAGCGTGTTAAGCATTCTTTTGAGTCTTGCGAGTGCCAACGCTTCATCATCAACAATGAGTATTTTCATTACAATCTCCTAAATAAATTATAAAAGTGGGGGTTTCTTGGTTCGATATCTCTATGTTACCTTTGCAAAGCAGTTTTAAACGCTGTGCTAGATTTGTCAGCCCGGTACCAAAACTAGTACTGTGCATCGCTTTTCCATTGTTTTTCAGTATGAGTGCATTTTGATTCTTCTCATACGATAAAGATATTTTCAAAATATTTTTTTCTATAAAACCATGTTTTATGGCATTTTCTACAAGCAGTTGTATAGAAAACTTCGGTACTTGTATCTTAGGCATCACCTCTTCTACATGCATATGGATTTTTCCAGAAAAGCGTATATTTTCAAGTTCTATGTAGTCACGTACATTTCTCAGTTCATTATCGAGTGGGATGAGCGCTTTTTCATCCATGGTGTTACGTAAAAAAGTAGACACTTTCAAAATAGCGGTTTCAGCCTTGTTGGGGTCTTGATGGATAAGTTCAGCGATGGAGTTAAGTGCGTTAAATAAAAAATGTGGGTTAAGCTGTGTCTCAAGAGAACGTAAACGGCTTTGTACATAATGATGATCAACCTCATCTTTTTCATTACGCATCTTGACAAAACGGTAGAGTAATGCACCTACCATATAGGTCAAAAGCCCTATAGCTACAGCTATTTCTATGTGGTGGGTATGAAACAAAGGGATAAGATCAATCTGTAAAACCTCTGCACTAGCCGTACTAAACAATGTGCCTAAAAACCCCGAAAGAAAAGAGAAGAAAATCGCCAAGGGAAGCCAAAACAGTTTTGAAATCTTTGGAAGGAGTGTTTGATTCATCCAGCTAATAAAAAAGAGCGAAAAAAGTGTAATAGAAAAACCAAGCATCGCCCCAAAATAAGCACCATTAAGCCAATCAAGACTTAAAAGTACATAGCCCAAAGAAGAGAGAAGCATCGCAAAAATAATACCTATAAGCAAAATATAAAGCCAGTCCAGCGCTTTGATACGCAAAGCGATATTATACATCTAACAAACCTCTGAGATTTTCCACACCAAACATCACACCGGGCCATCCTTGGGCAGCATATACGGTGTCACCAACATGGTATAAACCTTCGATCGTGGTATCGTTCGAAGGAAGCTTTGGCAAAAAGTTTTTCATAGTGATAGCATTGCCTCCAAGTTGTGAACGATTGATATACTGTTTGAAACTTTTGGGTGTGGCTGCAAACTGATGTACAATTTCTTCTTCGTTGATGTCAAGTATATCACAGATACTCTTTAGCATTTGAGCTTGGAGTTGCTCTTTTTTTGCTTTATAGTTTTTCTTATCTTCCCAAAATCTACTGTCTGTATGTAGGGATGCAGTAACACTGTAATGTCCTTCAGGGGTAAGCATATTGTCTTTCACATCTGAAAAAGAAACAAAAACCGCATTCGATAAACTGTGCATATACTGCGCATCTTGAATAAGCTGATAGTGATGCTCAAACTTTTTACTACTCTTTAGGGTCATATAAAGCATAAATGAACTTTGGTGATTGTTGAGTTTTTCATATTTTTGATAATACGCTTTTGCCTTACCTTCATCAAAAAGTTTTCCACTGTCATACACCGTACTGTTAAGTATGACTCTCTTGGCTTTGAATGATTCGTTCTTTGTATGAAGCGTAAAATGATCGCTGTGTTGTTCTATCTTTTCTATGAATGTCTTTCGTTTCACCTGTTTCATATGTGCCGTCATCTGGTCAAACAGTCTTCCAAACCCACCGGGNACATAATGTGTTGTGTTAAACGTATAGCCCAAAGAGAGTGCTGCGGTAAAAAAATTGATCTCTTTCATCCGTGCTTGAGCTACGATNCGTATCTGCGCNTCTAAAAAGTCTNTATATGCTTCAGAAATTTCTCCATAAAAATCTTTGATAAAATCATCGGCATTAGTCCGTAAGTAACGCTGAAACTTTAGTAGCATAGGTAAAAAGCTTGTCAATGAGAGTAGTTTTTTCCCTAATGATTTGTTACTATAGTAGTGTCCATGCATGCTGTAAAATGCTTTTCCCAGTGTATGTACCAGTGTCCAAAATTCACGGTTTTTAGGATGAGGATAATTTTCTTCAAGTATTTCTAAAAAGGCTTCTANGTCAGTAAAACGTGGTGTCACTTTACCGTTTTGGATGATGGTGATGGCAGGATCGGTNTCAANNAGTTCAGGCGTAAACCCCATCTTGTCAAACATAGATTTTACGATNTGCCCCTCTTCATACCCTGCCAATGTGGTAGCCCCTGTATTATAAGCATAGCCCTTGTGTGTAAAGGTAGAGCTACATCCACCAAGATAGGGTTCTTTTTCAAATAATACTGTCTCATACCCCTTCGCATCAAGATACGCAGCAATGCTACTACCCCCAATGCCCGAGCCCACCACTGCATACTCAATCATCAAGAAACTTTCATTCGCTCATACATATCGATGATACACTTTACA
>JGI10211J34971_10002284_pt1 | contig 15704 bp, 15 predicted proteins | sample Etolagsediment_FD_34971 | JGI IMG/M metagenome (IMG submission 34971) | reverse complement strand
CTTGCCGCATCCCGAATGACCGATCAGGGAAATGAATTCACCTTTTTTCAAGATGGTTTCAAAACCATCGACCACGGTCAGCGGACCCTTCGCCGTCGGATAGGTTTTGGTGAGATTAAAAAATTCCAGATAACGTTCATCGTGATGACTTTTCATCGCATCGCGGAACGCTTTGGGTGGCTTTTTGGCGTTGGGAAACACCGGGGTAACGTTGGGCAACGCACCATCATCACTGCCGTCATTTTTTTGTGCCGCTTGTTGGGCAGCTTTGCCCGCATCCATCAAATACGAGGTCACATCGGCGCGGAGCTTTTTGAACACCGGGCTTGAGTTCATCGCCGTGCGCTCACGCGGGCGTGTCAATTCAACCTTAAAGTCCGGGCCCAGTGTGGCGTTGGGTCCGGGGTTCAGGGGAATGATGCGGTCGGCCAGCAACAAGGCTTCGTCCACATCGTTGGTGATGAGGATGACGGTCTTTTTGTCTTGCGACCAGATCTGTTCGATTTCGTCTTGCAGCTTGGCACGGGTCAACGCGTCCAAGGCCGACAAGGGTTCGTCCAACAACAAGATATCGGGGTTCATGGCCAAGGCGCGTGCCACCGACACCCGCTGGCGCATACCGCCGGACAATTCTGCGGGACGGCGATCAGCCGCGTGCCCCAACCCGACCATATTGATATAGTGTTGCGCTTTGGCCAAATGCTGGGCTTTGCTGAGCCCGCCAAACACGCTTTCCACCGCCAGCTTGATGTTGTCCAACACGGTCAACCACGGAAACAGAGAGTAGCTTTGAAACACCAAGCCACGATCCGGTCCCGGCCCGGTGACGGGCTTGCCCTTCAGCAACACTTCGCCTTGGTCGGGTTTTTCCAAGCCAGCAATCATGTTGATCAAGGTGGTTTTGCCAGACCCGGAAAACCCGACAATCGCGACAAACTCGCCGTCTTTGATGGTGAGATTGATACCCCCCAAGACGTCGGTTTTTTCTTTGCCTTGACCGAAGCTTTTGGTGACGTTTTTGAGCTCTAGGATCGGTGTCATGATGGGTCTCTCTTTTTGCTCTTAGCGCACGTCGCCGTGGGTGAACATCGCCTGCAGCGCAGACATCACGCGGTCCAACGCAAATCCTAAGATGCCGATGGTGAACACGGCGACCATGATTTTGGCCAACGACTGCGAGGATCCGTTTTGGAATTCGTCCCACACGAATTTGCCAAGGCCGGGGTTTTGCGCCAACATTTCAGCGGCGATCAAAACCATCCAGCCCACGCCCAAGGACAACCGCAAACCGGTGAAGATGTACGGCAAGGAACTGGGCAGAACCAACTTCGTCAAGGTGGTGTCCCACTTCAAGCGCAGCACCCGTCCAACGTTCATCAGGTCTTTGTCGATAGACGCAACGCCCACCGCGGTGTTGATCAAGGTCGGCCACAGCGAACACAGCGTTACGGTGATGGCGGAAGTGACAAAGGCTTTGTCGAACATGGGATCGTCGCTAACGTAGAGCGCACTGACCACCATGGTCACCAGCGGCAACCACGCCAACGGCGAAACGGGTTTGAAAATTTGAATGAGCGGATTGAGCGCGGCGTTGACGGTTGGCGACAATCCGCAAAACACCCCCAACGGCACGGCAATGACGGAGCCGATGAAAAAGCCCATGAACACCGTTTTCAAACTGGTGAAGATTTGATCGATATAGGTCGGCTTGCCGGTGTATTGACGGTCTTTGACTTCCGCCTCGGGATTCTTCGCCAGCCTGTCGGCATTGCGCTTGTCTTGACGGTCGTAAAAGGCCGCCGCTTTTTCGCGTTCACGCACATGGTCGGCATACAGATTGGTGGCTTGTTCCCACACTTGCGCCGGACCGGGAATGTTGCCCAGAGAGGTCTGCACCATCGGGGCGGTTTCGGCCCACACCACCAGGAACACGGCGATGGCCACCAAGGGCACACCCAACAAACGCCACAGCTCTTTGCTCTGCACTTTTACGTCTTCGCCTGCGATCATTTTGAGGATCGGTGTCACCCAACCCAGGCCGACGACGTTGAAATATTTTGCCGCCTTGTTGATTCGCGTGTGAAGACGCTCTTGGCGTTTTGCTTTCTGGGCGGCTTTAACAGCCTGCTCAGCGTCTTGTGCATTCACGTCATTTGCGGTTGTTGCGGTGTTCATAAAACTGTTCCTCAATTTGTGTCTTTTGGTGAAGGGAGGATGCGACCCGGCATCTGCACGACGCATCCTCCCGACAGGCCTTATTTAGCAGCCATCACCTCGTTACCCACGACGATCTCCGTCCCCTTTAAACCGATGGGAAACTGGGCGAGATAGGCGTTGGGCTGGGTGCCGTCATAGACGAAGTTGTCGATGAAGTGCTTTTGCGGGGCGCGATAACCATCCGTGTCCCAAGGGAAGTCTTCTTTCTTCACCTTGCCCTCTGTGACCAACAGCTTGACAGCTTCCATATAGATGTCGGGACGGTAAACTTTCGCGGCGGTTTCTTTGTACCAAGCATCAGGTTTTTCTTCGGTGATCTGACCCCAGCGGCGCATTTGGCTGAGATACCAGATGGCGTCCGAATAGTACGGATAGGTCGCAAAGTGACGGAAGAACACGTTGAAATCAGGCACATCGCGTTTGTCGCCCTTTTCGTATTCAAACGTGCCCGTCATGGAGTTGGCGATCACGTCGGCATCGGCGCCCACGTATTGTGAACGGGCAAGAATTTCGACGGCGGCGGGACGGTTGGCGTTGTTGTTTTCGTCCAACCACTGGGCCGCGCGGATCAAAGCCTTAACCACGGCCAGGTGGGTCTTGGGATTTTTCTCGGCCCATGCGTTGCTGACGCCAAAAACCTTTTCCGGATTGTTCTTCCAGATTTCATAATCGGTCACCACCGGAACGCCGATGCCTTTGAACACGGCCTGCTGGTTCCACGGTTCGCCCACGCAATAGCCGAAAATCGTCCCGGCTTCCATGGTGGCGGGCATCTGCGGCGGCGGCGTCACCGACAACAAAGCATCGGCACCGATTTGACCCGACGTGTCGGTCTTGGAATAAAAACCCGGGTGGATGCCACCGGCGGCCAACCAATAGCGCAGTTCATAATTGTGGGTGGACACCGGGAACACCATGCCCATCTTGAACGGCTTGCCTTCGTGGCGGTATTTGTCGACCACCGGCTTCAAGGCATCAGCCTTGATCGGGTGGACCAATTTACCGTCGCTGCCGACCGGAACGTTCGGTTTCATCTGGTCCCAAATGTCGTTGGACACCGTAATGGCGTTGCCGTTCAAGTCCATCGAAAACGCGGTGATGATGTGCGCTTGTGTGCCAAAGCCGATGGTGGCGCCCAACGGTTGTCCGGCCAGCATGTGCGCGCCGTCCAGTTCGCCGGAAATCACCCGGTCCAACAAAACTTTCCAGTTGGCTTGGGGTTCCAAGGTGACGAACAAACCTTCGTCTTCGAAGAAGCCTTGCTCGTAAGCTATGGCCAGCGGCGCCATGTCGGTGAGCTTGATGAAGCCGAACTTCAACTCTTCCTTTTCCACCGCCAACGGCTCTGCCTGAGCCGGCAGGCTAAACAGGCCAAGGCCCAAGGCCAAGGAACCCAAGCCAAAGGCCGCTTGGCGGATGATGGATTTAATCGAAGGAGAATGCTTCGGCATTCGGGGGTTATTCATCTGGTTTGCTCCTGTTCGCCCCCGCCCACATTGGGGGCCACATTGGGGGACTGGGTTCAACACAAAAAAAGCCGCAAAGAAACCTGAACCTCTAAGGTCCCGGACTCTGCGGCGTTGCAGCTCTCACCCGGCGGTGGGTGAATATGAAATTGGGATGGCAGCGGTGCCAAATAACAAACTTACAAATACAAGATGCGTGCCAATCGGCCTCTAACGCTTTAACCCGTTGATTTTCTTGTATGAGCGCGACCACCCCGCCTCAGGCTTTTGGGGAAGTCGCTTTCACAACTGCATTATTTTTGAGCATATTATGCTTATTTAATAAACAATGCCTCTATTTTGAACAATTTTTAATCGCGAGTTGGGCGATGTATCCCGATACATCTGTCGCATCAAAGGCAATTCCATCCAACAGCAGCGGTGACGGACTGGATTCCTGTTCGGCACGGGGGGCAATGACGTCCGCCAACAGATCCGGGCGGAAGGTGCGGCAAACCGCCTGTTCGGCCTGTGCAGAGGGCGGAGTCTGCCCCCACCGGACCATCTGCGCGTACAGCCACAGGGCGTCTTCGCATTCGGCCCGTGCGGCCCCGTCCCGATGGAACTTGAGATCCCCTTGCAAGGCGCTCAACACCAGGCTTTGCGCCACATCCAAGTACGCAGGCTGGGCCAGAATATGGGCCAGTTCCCCATGGTGGTCCGGATCATCGACCCATTGCGCCGCCTCATCAAGGGCTTGAAGCAACGCCTTCAACGTTTGCGGATGAGCCTCCGCCCAACGTTGTTGCAGGCCCAATACCTTTTCCGGACCGGACGGCCAGAACGCCGAGGTGTGGGTGAGAATGACGCCCACGCCCTCTGCCGCCGCCTGAATATTCCACGGCTCGCCGACACAAAAGCCATCGACTTGTCCGGCTTTGAGACTGTTGACCATATAAGGAGGGGGAATCACGACCAGACGCACATCGCGCTCGGGATCAACGCCGCCCGCCGCCATCCAGTAGCGCAGTTGGTAGTTGTGGCACGAAAACGGAAACACCTGGCCGAACGATAACGGCTCCAGGCCTTGGGCCTGGCGCGCCGCCACCACTTGGCCGAGGGCGCGCGCCGCCGTCAATGGCTGGCTCAAATCCTCACCCGTATCTTGAAGGGCTTGATAAAGCGCATGGCTCACCGTAATGGCATTGCCGCCCACCCCCAGGGCCAAAGGGGCGATGGTCGGGATTTTGATGTGGTTGATGCCTAAACTTTGCGCAATCGGCATGCCCGCCAGCATGTGTGCCACGTCAAGCTGCCCGATGTTGACACGATCGCGGATGTTGGCCCAGGACACCTCTTTGGTCAGCTGCAAATCTAGGCCGTGGGCTTGGGCAAAGCCCAATTCGCGCGCCGCCACCAGCACGGCGCAATCGACCAACGCAATAAATCCGGCGCGAACAACAGTGAGGTTTTCAGGGCTCGTCATGATCGCTTGTCCTCAACTCAGTAAATCGGCGGCCATCACGACACTGGCCGCGACCTCCGCAATTTTTTTCTTTTGGTTCATGGCGTTGCGCCGCAGCAGGGCATAGGCCTCGTCTTCGCCGATGCGCTTTTGCTTCATTAAAATACCCTTGGCGCGGTCGATGGTGATGCGCTCTTCCAGCTTGGTTTTGGTGTCGTCAAGCTCGCGTTGCAGGCGAGAAAAGGCGTTGAATCGGCTGATGGTCATATCAAGAATGGGTTTGATGCGTTCTTTTTTCAGGCCATCCACGATCTAGGCGCTGACCCCGGCATCCACCGACGCGGTGATCATGGCGCTGTCGGATTGATCAACGAACATGGCGATGGGGCGCCGAACCTCGCGGCTGACCTGGAACATCTGTTCCAGCACATCGCGGTTGGGGTTTTCCAGATCGATCAGCACAACGTCCGGGTCCAGCGCCGAAATGCGCATAAACAGGTTCGATGTGTCGGCAATCCATTCCACACGCAAAAGCCCCGCGTCGCTCAAGTCCTCTTTCAAGATGGCCGCGCGCACGGGGTTTTCGTCAATCACCAGAATTTTAATTTCGTCCGTCATCCGCCCCAACTCGCTGAAAACCGCGAGAAGGTCTCTGCAATATTTACGCCAAGACGTGACGAGTCATGATATGCGCTATATACGCTCTGCCCATACCCGACAAACAAAGGTCCAAGCACCCCCGATGCATGAGCGCTGGGGGTGCTTAGATCAAAGGGGATTACTGAGCGGCAGCGCGAGCAGCCTCAAGCCAGGAATCGAAAGTTTTCCGATTGGCCGCGATCCACGCGTCCGCGTGACGCTCGGCAGCTTTCCATCCACCCTCGCCCTTTTCTTTCATTTTCAGGTTTTGCGCAGAAACGTCGTTAACAGATACGTTCATCACCTCAAACAGCTTCGCCGCCGCCGGGTTGTTGGCCACGAAGTCCGTATTCGCAACGATCATTTGCGTATTCACCTCAAAGCCGTAGTTCTTACCGTTAGGCAGCTTGGTGTCGACATTGTTGGGATGCGCCGAATGCGGCACTTCAATCCACGTCACGTCATTGCCCGGAACGAGAACGCCGGAAACCCAATACGGGGTCCACGTGTAATATAAAATAGATTTGCCTTCTTTATAACGGGCAATGGTTTCCGCGATGATAGCGGAATATTCGCCTTGGTTATGCTTGACCGTGTCGCGAAGGCCGAACGCATCCATCTGATGCTCGATCACACGCTCGCACCCCCAACCCGGCACGCAACCCGCCAAATCCGCTTTGCCATCGTCGTTCGCGTCGAACAATTTGGCGATTTTGGGATCCTTCAATTGACCGATGTTCGTGATGCCGTACTTATCCGCTGTTTTCTTATCAATCAGATAACCCTGCGCGCACCCCGGCAGGTAATTGCCGGTGCGAGATAATTTAGCCTCTCCACCAGCGGCGTCGTAAAACGCTTGGTGCAATGGATTCCAGTGATCAGCCATGAAGGTGACATCGCCATTGGCGATCGCAATATGCAGCGTAGGATACTTGGCGTTTTGCACACTCTTGACCTCATACCCCAGTTCCTTCAACGCTTTGATGACGAGGATCGTCTGAAAGTTTTCGCCATCAACGTTATCTTGGCCGGGTTGGATCACGACCCCTTTGCCAGGCATGTGGTGATCGGCCTGCACTGTTGCAGAAAATGTCGTTACGCCCATCGCCAGAGCTGCGGTCGCAACCACGCCACGAATAAGTTTTGTAATCATCATGTCTAACCTCTTTTCCTGTGCTTAAGAGTCATGCCCCAAAGGGGACTTTGCTTGCGGTTATCCTTTTTTCAACACCACCGAGCGGAACAGACCGATCGGTCCCGCTTCATACCAATGGCGAATACCTTTACTGCGCTTTTCCTGACCCATCGCCTGAGTGATCCGGTCCAAAACAATCGCCAGTAAAACGATGCCAACGCCGCCAACGGTAGCCAGCCCCATATCGAGACGTCCGATGCCCCGCAGCACCATTTGCCCAAGGCCACCGACCGCAATCATCGAGGCGATGACGACCATGGACAGGCACAGCATCAAGGTCTGGTTGACGCCCGCCATGATCGTCGGCATTGCCAGTGGCAATTGGACTTTGAACAGCAATTGCGAAGGACTGGCGCCAAAGGACCGCGATGCTTCCACCAAATCCGCAGGGACCTGACGAATGCCCAGATTGGTCAGGCGGATCAACGGAGGAAGCGCGAAGATGATCGTCACCACAACACCGGGGACATTGCCAATACCGAACAGCATCACGATGGGCACCAGATAAACAAACGCCGGGGTGGTCTGCATGGCATCCAAAATCGGACGGACCGTCACAGAAACTCTGTCCGAGCGCGCCAACCATATGCCCATTGGCAAGCCGATAAGAAGACTAAAAAACACAGACGTCAGAACCAACGAGAGGGTCACCATGGCCTCCGGCCAGGCCCCAATCAATCCAATGCAGATCAAAGATACAACCGAACCAATGGCCAAACGCACATTGGCCATTTGCCATGCGATCAATCCGAATATGGCGATGATAATCATGGACGGCGTTGTCAGCAGTCCGGTTTCTACGGCCGACAACGTGGTGTCGATGGGAATACGAATGGCCTGAAACGCCGGACGAAAATTCGTCACCAACCATTCCAAGCCAAGTTCGGTCCACTCATCTAAGGGAATGCTTGAATGCGCAAATGGGTCGAAGATGTCGAAAGATGTCTCTTCCGCCTTAGACGACGCAAGCCAGTTGGTATCTGCTCCCTTGTCAGATTGTTCCGAGACGCCCCATGCGGTGCCTTCGTTACCGGTCGTGGTCGGCTGTTTCGCAGGGGCCGCAGGTGTTTCCCAAGGGCTGGTGGTTGACTGATCAGCCATCGTGTTGGTCCATTTCCTGATCAAGAGCTTCCAGCAAACATGTTTTGGTGACGACCCCCAGGTACTTATTATTGGGGCCGACCACAGGCAATCCGCACGGCGCGTTGGCGACAATGCCGATCAAGTCCGAAAGCACCATATCTGCGGGTAAAACTTCAATGTCCGGTATAAAGGCAGAGGACAAATCTTGCCCCGCGTCCCCCTTCATCGCCGCGCGGATTGTGTCCTCTGACACCACGCCGGCGAATTCCTGATTTTTCCCTAGGACATAAGCGTAAGACCGATCTTCCTGGCGCAACTCCTCCAACCCCGTACGGAGCCCAACGCCGACACGCCCGATAACCGTGACTTGCGACTTGCGTGCGATGTCCTTGGCGCTCAACACCGTCGAGACGTTGACACCGCGGAAGAACGAAGCGACGTAGTCATCTTCCGGATTGTTGAGAATGTCTTCCGGCGTCCCCACCTGGACGACACGCCCGCCCTCCATAATGGCAATCCGATCACCGATGCGCATCGCTTCATCAAGATCATGAGAAATGAATATAATGGTTCGTTTATGTTCTTCCTGAAGCTTGAGCAATTCATCCTGCATTTCCGAGCGAATCAACGGATCAAGGGCGGAAAAAGCTTCATCCATCAACATGACGGCCGGATCATTGGCAAGTGCCCGCGCCAAGCCAACCCGCTGCTGCATACCGCCAGAGAGCTCATCGGGAAAACTGTTCGCAAAGGTTTCCAGGCCGACTTGCTTTAACGCCTCCATTGCCCGGAAATGGCGCTCGTCTACCCCAATGCCGGAAAGCTCCAGCCCAAACGCCGTATTGTCGATGACATTTAAGTGCGGCATCAGAGCAAACGATTGAAACACCATGCTCATATCGTTGCGCCGAAGCGCCATCAGCTCTTTGTCAGGCATGGAGGCAATGTCGCGGCCATCGAAAAGAACTTGCCCCGACGTGGGTTCAATCAAGCGGTTAAGCAGACGAACGAGCGTCGACTTTCCAGAGCCAGACAAGCCCATGACAACGAAAATTTCGCCTTCCCTGATCGTAAAGCTGGCGTCACATACGCCGACGGCATTCCCTGTTTTTTCAAAGATATCCGCTTTGTCTACGCCTTGCTTCAAAAGCTTCATCGCTTTCGCAGGGTTATCACCGAAAACCTTATAAAGGTTTTTCAGAACGATCTTATCGGGCGCTCTATCTGTTTGTGATGAACTTAAATCCGTCATTACACGATGTCTCACTCATTTCACGATGGCTTAAAAATTGGTGAGTGTGTGCAGCATATGCATACATGGACCCAAACCCGGATTCGAGTTATGGGCCCCTAAAAGCGAGATTACGTCTTAAAAAATTAGGTGAGCGAGGGAATGAGATGTTCGGAGTTTGGCATGGCACACTTGCCAACAAACATCCAAGTTGGTTCTTCGTTGCCGCGAAGGCAGTTGGGAATGTCCCAAACCCGCTCACGCAAGCGCCCCACCTCATCTTTGGAAATGAGAATATCAGGGGTCTTGCCAGTGTCTAGGTTGCTTAAAAACATCAACTGAAAGAATAAAGGTTTCGTGGCGGTTGTCAAATTGCAGACATGCAAACACCAAAGCAAAGCGACTTATTTCACGCCTGCTGGCAACGCCCCCGTCACATACCGGTGGTCTGCGGATTTTACCCGACCTTTACTGACCTGACAGACGCTGAACCTGGGCCTCGGCTTCAGCCGCCTTGTCGGCATTGCCCAACACCCGGTAAGCCTGGGCAAGGCGTTTCCACCCTGCGGCGTCATCGGGGTTTTCCTTCAGCTTATCAGCCAAGCGCTGGACCATGGATTCGATCATCGCTTTTTGATCTTCCGCGGTCATTTCCTGGGCATCCCGCATTTGCTCTTGGGTTGGTCCCGGTGCCGCGTTTGCTGCACCTTCCGGATTGGCAAGCGCGCCGGGGCCGGTGGCTAGACCAGAAGACACAGGACCCATCGGCGGCAACATCTCCACCACCGGAACCGCGCTGCCCATTTCCGCCGCCAAGTCTTGCATACGGGTTTGAATTTGTTCGACCCATTCGGCGTTGGACGGGGACGCCTTCAACAGCGCCACATATTCAGCCATCGCGCCTTCTTGGTCTTGATGCTGCAAACGTTCCAGCGCCAAGTAAAAATACGCGCGCGGCTCAGAGGGGTCTTTGGCTTTGACCTCTTTGAGGAGTGCCGTCACCGCGGGCAACACGACGGTGTCGTTGGCAACGATCTGCGCTTCCGCCCACGCCGTCAGCACTTCCACATGGCGGTCGGTCAGGGCCACGAGCTTTTCATAGACCCCCGCCGCATCACCGTAGCGGTTCATGGCTTCATAGACTTGCGCCAGCACCAACCAGCCTTCGATGTCTTTGGGATTTTGCTCTAAGCGCTGTTCCAATTCCGTCAGCATTTTCCGCGCGCGGTCACGATCAGCTTCGCTGATGCCCGCATGCTGCGCAGATTGCTGTTCCGCCTCTAAATTACGGGCGGCCAACGGCTGATCGGGCAACTGGGGCTGCCCCAGATACATATAAAAACCCACGGCTCCCAAAGGCACGACAATCAAAAGGGCGACGATCAGCGCCATGGCGGTTTTACGATTGCTGGTTTCTGCCACTTCAAGACCGCTGGCATTGCCCCCATCGGTGTCGGAGGCATTCAACATGCGCCGTTCAATTTCGGTCCGCGCCGCCAAAGCTTGGTCTGGGTTCAAGACGCCACGATCCAAGTCACGATCAATTTCGCTGAGCTGATCTTTATAAACCGTCAGATCATATTCGGCGCGCGAGGGGCCTTGGGTCGTCGATTTGACCTTGCGCGCCAAGGGCACGATGAGAAACACCAGCGTGACAACGATCAGCGCGGCAACAACACTCCAAAACGCGATCATGCGTCATTTTCCTTCAATAAATTTTCGAGACGACGACGTTCATCATCGCTTAAGGGTTTTGCTTGCACACCCGATGTGGTGAGTTCCATTTCACCGCTGGCGTTTTTGCGCCGCCGAAACAACAGCACCACCCACAACAGGCCCAGGCCCGCAATCGCCGCCGGGCCAACCCACAACACCAACGTGGCGGCCTTAAACGGTGGGTCCAGCAACACATAGTCGCCGTAACGGTCCACCATGTAGTCGATGACTTGCTGATTTGAATCGCCGGCCGTAATGCGGTCGCGGACCAACACCCGCATGTCGCCCGCCAGCTCTGCGTTGGAATCGTCAATGGATTGGTTTTGACACACCACACAGCGTAGTTTCTTGCCCACTTCGCGGGCGCGCACTTCCAACGCCGGATCTTTGAGAATTTCATCGGGTTCGACGGCCCCGGCAATTTGGGGGCCTAAAACCGCCAGCATCAGGATCATGGCCAAAAAGCGGGTCATTGTTTGCGAAGCTCCTGAATTAAGGGCCATAAAGTGTCTCTCCACACAGCCGGCGTAATCGGGCCGATTTGCTTGTAGCGAATGATGCCCTTTTGATCGACGATGAAGCTTTCCGGTGCCCCCGTCACACCAAATGCAATGGCGGCTTTCGAGTTGGGGTCGTCACCAATCAAGGTGTAGGGATTACCATATTTGGCCAGCCACTTCGGTCCCGCATCAGGGTTTTTTTCCCGCCAATCCAGACCGTAAATCGGCACCAGATTTTTTTCTTTCACGGTCATCAAAAACGGATGCTCGGCCAGACACGCCACACACCACGATCCAAACAAGTTCACGATCGTAACTTGACCCATCAAATCTTTGGACCCAAAGCCCTGGGAAAAGCCCTGAATGGGCTCTAACTCAAACGGCGGAACTTCCCGATTGAGCAACACCGACGGCAAGATGTTCACTGCCTTGCCGTCGCTCACTTGCTTCAACTGGGCAATGGAAAATCCCCCAACAACGACCAGCACCAGCAGTGGGATAACATACAAAAGGCGATTCATTTCACGTTCTTTCCGTGGCTTTTCACATTGGCCCTATTCGGCAGGTACCGGCGTGGCTTGGGTTGAGCCCTGTGGATTGGCCCGGGTCGGCGCACCAATGCGATGGCGTCGATCCGTCAAGCTAATCAGTGATCCCAAAACCATCAACAACGCACCGCCCCACAACCACGCCACCAGGGGATTGTGATAAATGCGCATCACGTAACCGGAACCGTTTTGTTCTTTGTTGCCAAGCGCGACATACAAGTCGGCCCAAAACGTGGTTTCGATGGCGGCCTCGGTGGTGGGACGCCCTTGCACCGGATAGATGCGGTTTTCAGGATACAACACGGTGTAAAGTTCGCCACCGTGGGTGACCTCGATGGTGCCGACTTGCGCAATCCAGTTCGGGCCTTGCTCTTCACGCACCCCTTTTAAGGTGTAGGTGTAGCCCGCCAGTTCAACGGAATCGTCCAACTTCATCACCTGGATGCTTTCTTGATTCCACACCGTGGAACCAATCATGCCGGCAATGGCGATACCCAACCCGCCGTGGGCAAAGGTCATGCCCCACGATGAACGCGGCATAGTGAGCAGACGCCGAACGCTCGTGCCCAGATCGGTTTTGAACAAACGGATACGCACCGCGACTTCCGTCAAGGTCCCGAACACCAGCCAAGCCGACAACCCGGTGCCCAGCACCGACAAGAAGCTGGCGTCTTCAAGCAACACGAAGTTCACACCAATCGTCACCACCGCCACACCAAGGGCGACAAACAGTTGTTTGAATGCCCGCATCGCATCGCCGCGTTTCCACGACATCAACGGACCAAAGGCCATGACCATGATCATCGGCACCATCAAGGGAATGAACACCGCATTGAAGAACGGCGGGCCGACGGACACTTTGTCGCCGCTCAACGCATCCAAGAACAACGGATACAATGTGCCCAGCAACACCGCCGCCGCCGCCACCGTCATCAACAAATTGTTCAGCAACAAGGAGCCTTCACGCGACACCGGCTGGAACAAACCACCCGATTTCAGCTGCGGTCCTCGCACCGCGAACAAGGCGAACGAACCGCCCACCACCGCCAGCAACAAGCCTAAGATAAACACCCCGCGGGCCGGATCGGAGGCAAACGAATGCACCGACGACAACACTCCGGAACGGACAATAAACGTGCCCAACAGAGAAAAGGAAAAAGCCACGATGGACAAAAAGATAGTCCACCCCTTCAAGGTGTTGCGCTTTTCCACCACCACGGAGCTGTGCAGCAAAGCCGTGCCCACCAACCAGGGCATGAACGAGGCATTTTCCACCGGGTCCCAGAACCACCAGCCGCCCCAACCCAGCTCATAATACGCCCACCACGAACCCAGCACGATGCCGGCGGTGAGAAACGACCACGCCGCCAATGTCCACGGGCGCACCCACCGCGCCCACGCGGCGTCCACGCGGCCTTCGATCAAGGCGGCGATGGCAAACGAAAAGGCAATGGAGAAGCCCACATAACCGAGATACAGCAGCGGCGGGTGAAACGCGAGACCGGGATCTTGCAACAACGGGTTCAAGCCCTGGCCGTTCGCCGGTGCGGGAAACACGCGCGCAAACGGATTTGAGGTCAGCAAAATAAACAGATAAAAGCCCAGCGCGATCAAGGCCTGGATGCCCAGCACACGGGCGCGTAAACTGGGCGGCAGGTTGCGGCCAAAGACCGCCACGGCCAGACCATAAATGGCCAGGATCAACACCCACAACATCATCGAGCCTTCGTGGTTGCCCCACACGCCCGAAATTTTGTACAGCATCGGCTTATCGGAATGTGAATTCGACGCGACGTTCAGAACGGAAAAGTCCGACACAACATAAGCATAGGTCAGCGCCGCAAAAGACAAGATGACGAACAAGGCCTGAACCACCGCCGCGGGCTTGGCGAAACGCATCCATTGCACATCGCCGCGCGCCGCGCCTATGAGAGGAACAATGGTCTGAAAAACAGCCACCATCAAGGCCAGTACCAAGGCGAAGTGTCCAAGCTCGACGATCATTTTGCAGCTCCCGTGTTCACGTTTTGCGCATCACCTTGCCATTGGCCGGATTTTTTCAACGCATCGACCGCTTCGGGCGGCATGTAATTTTCGTCATGCTTGGCCAGCACTTCTTCGGCGATAAACGTACCGTTCACGACCTTGCCGGTGGTGACGATGCCCTGGCCTTCGCGGAACAAATCAGGAAGCAGGCCCTCATAGACGACATCGACCGAATTTTCCAAGTCGGTGACGCGAAAATGCACAGAGGAAGAGCCTTCGGCGCGCTGCACCGAGCCCTCTTCAACCAAGCCGCCCAAGCGCAAACTCTGGTTAGGGTCGGGGGCTTTGGTCACAATGTCAGTGGGACTATGGAACAACGACACCCCGTCGCCCAGCGCGTACAGCACCAAACCCGTAGCAACGCCAACCAAGGCCATCGCCACGATAACAAAAGTGAGACGTTTGTGCTTACGCTTCATCGCCATTGGCGGTCTCCATTCTTTTCGTTTCTTTGGGGCCGACTTCGACTCTCAGGCGGTCAAATGTGGTTTCGGTGGATCTCAGGCTTTTGAGGCTGACAACCAGCAACACCACCAAGACAACCGCCGTCAAGCCGTAGGAGGACCATACGTAGGCACCGTATCCGCCCATGGAAAAAAATTCAGCCATGCTCAGGCTCCCTTAACCGCCGTGAACTTGCTTAAGACGCAAGATCCGGACTTTGTTGGCGGTCAGTTCTTGGCGAATGCGCACCAACAGAACCCACACATAATAGGTCTTAAACGCCACCGCCATGACGACAGCGGGAATCCACATCTCGGGCGGCATCGAAGGACCGCCTTGCTTCATAAACGAGGACGTCTGGTGCAAGGTGTTCCACCAATCGACCGAAAACTTGATGATCGGCAAATTCACCGCCCCCACCAGGGCCAGCACTGCAGACGCTTTGGCCCCGCGGGTGCGATCATCAAACGCGCCTTGCAGCGCCATGTAGCCGATGTACAAAAACAGCAAAATCAACATGGAAGTGAGACGTGCATCCCACACCCACCATGTGCCCCACATAGGTTTACCCCATAGCGAGCCTGTGGCCAGTGACAAAAACGTGAACGCCGCACCGACCGGGGCTGTGGCCTTGGCGGCAACATCGGCCAACGGGTGCTTCCAAATCAGCGCCACCGCAGACGCAACGGCCATCGCCGCGTAACAAAACATGCCCATCCACGCGGCGGGCACATGCACATACATGATGCGGATGCTTTCCCCTTGCTGGTAGTCAGGTGGCGCGGTGAAGAACGCCATATAAAGGCCTGTACCAAACAAAATGATGGTGAGTCCCGCCATCCACGGTTGGACGGCGGCGGCAATTTTTAAAAATCGCGTTGGGTTGGCGAAGCGATGCATAAGTCCCCTGATAATCTGACAAACGGTATCCGTTTTTTGTTTTAGCTTAATCTGACGCGGTCGGTTCTAACCGTTTTCCTTCACATTTGCCAGACTTTGCCAGACTTTGCCCCCAAGTGATGGCGCAATTGTGGCGAATGTTGCACCTTTTGGTCTTATTCTAGGGCCTGTCTCAGCCCCGCCGCCGCCGCCCACGGCGTCAGCGCAAGAGCGCCGACCAAAAGCGCGGCCAAAAACACCAGGTGCGGCCGCACGCTCTGATCGAAAATGGCCGC
>JGI10211J34971_10002283_pt1 | contig 15707 bp, 14 predicted proteins | sample Etolagsediment_FD_34971 | JGI IMG/M metagenome (IMG submission 34971) | reverse complement strand
TAGCGCACTTGTGACAAGTCGTACAGTGATCCGCCACATCATTCATAGCATCAAAATGATTTAAAGAGATACCACGGCGGGTTTGCTCCTCATAAAGAAATGCTTCTATTACCTGTCCGGTCGCTAAAATTTTATTACGCGGTGAATACAATAAATTGGCCGCAGGAATATGCGTCTGACAAACAGGTTTACATTTACCACAACGTAAACAGTCTTTAATATCGTTATTTAACTCATCGAGTTCACTGGCTTCAAGAATCAAGGCTTCTTCTTGAACCAAACTAAGTGAAGGCGTATAGGCGTTTTGTAAACCAGAACCTGGTAACAATTTGCCTCTGTTAAAATAACCTTCGGGATCAACATCTTCTTTATAGCGAACAAAAGCATCAATTTTATCTTGTTCTAAAAACTCAAATTTAGTTAAACCAATACCATGTTCACCAGAAATAACCCCACCTAAACGGTGTGCTATTTTCATAATGCGATCAACTAACTGATCGGCTTCATGCAACATTTTATAGTTACTTGAATGCACTGGGATATTAGTATGAATATTCCCATCTCCAGCATGCATATGCAACGCTACAAATAGACGTGCATTGCGTACTTCAGAGTGCAATGTTTTCAATTTAACCATCATTGGTTCGAAATCATGCCCTAGAAATGTCTCTTTAAAGAAAGTTAGCACTTCCGCTTTATAAGAGATAACCAATTCGCGGCGTAAAATTAGATTCAAGATAGTATCGTGGTCTTGAATAGATGCTTTAGTCGATTCTGGATAGAGATCGTCATGCTCAATAGCAGGCAAGTCTAAACTTGCTAGCACTTTGGTCCAGCGATCACGAACTTGATTAAGATGGGTGCGCGTTGCATCGACCTTGCCTGCAAAATAACTAGCAGGGCCCTTGCTGTCTTCAAAGTCATCTACTTGCTTAAACTCTTTTATCGAGTCTGAAAAATAATCACAAATCGAGTCTAAAATCTCTAACTTGTTCTTGATTGACATCTCGATGTTAATACGTTCAATTTCAACGTTATATTCGTTTAACGCTGGCAACGGTATCACGACATCTTCGTTAATTTTAAATGCGTTAGTATGAGCTGAAATGGCAGCAGTACGTGAACGGTCTAACCAAAATCGTTTACGTGCCTCTTCACTTACCGCAATGAAGCCTTCTGCATTACGTTTATTGGCTAGTTCGACAATTTCATTACATGTTTGAGCTACTTCGAAACCGTTCTCACCACAGACATCTGCAAGAAGAATCATTTTTGGAAGCTCTTTACGATTGGCTTTGGTATTGTATTTAACCGCTTTAATATAACGATCATCCAAATGCTCAAGTCCCGCTAAAAGAATACCTTGTTGTTTTTTCTGCTCAATAAAATCCGTAATTTCGACAATGGCTGGAACCGCTAGACTTAAGTCTGTACCAAAAAACTCTAAACAGACCGTACGTGTATGCGTTGGCATACGGTGAACCACAAAGCGAGCGGAGGTAATTATTCCATCACACCCCTCTTTTTGAATACCAGGTAGGCCACTTAAAAACTTATCCGTAACGTCTTTACCTAATCCAACTTTGCGGAAAGCCGAACCTGGCATATCTAATAGTTTTGCCTCGTCAATTTTGGTTTTACCATCAATCTGGTAACGTTGAATTTCAAACGTAACCAATTTTTGGTCGTGCAGTTTTCCAAGATTATGATTAATACGCTTAATCTCTAACCAAGTCGCATCAGGCATCACCATCTTCCAGGAAGCCAAATTATCGAGTGTTGTGCCCCATAAAACTGCTTTTTTACCACCAGCATTCATGGATATGTTCCCACCAATGCAAGAGGCATCTTGTGACGTTGGATCAACGGCAAACACATAACCGAATGCCTCTGCTTGATCAGAGACACGTCGTGTTACCACCCCAGCCCCAGTTTGAATCGTGGGTACTTTACCAATACCTGGTAGCTCAACCTGTTCAACCAAACTTAAATATTCAAGTTTCTCAGTGTTAATGACGACCGAGTCAGGGTGTAGCGGGATCGCCCCACCTGTGTAACCGGTTCCGCCACCACGTGGAATCATAGTCAACCCTAGATCAATACAGGCTTTTACAATGTAACCGACCTCTTCCTCTGTATCTGGAGAAACAACAACCAATGGCAACTCTACACGCCAATCCGTCGCATCCGTTGCATGGGATATGCGTGCTAAACCGCCAAAATCAACATTGTCGTTACGCGTTAACTTAGAGAGCTTACGACGTACCTTGCTACGTAATTGAATCTGTACAGGAAACCAATCCGCAAATAAATTAACCGCATTGCGAATTGAAAGTAACAAGTCAGCCGCTACCTCATTACCGTTAAGACGTTTTTCAACTTGCTTTAAACGATGATTCAGAGCATCAATTAAGGCCAGACGACGCTTAGGATTTTGCAATAGGTCATCTTGAATATAAGGATTACGTGTCACAACCCACATATCACCCAGCACTTCAAACAACATTTTTGCAGAACGCCCTGTTCCACGTGAGTCTCTTAGGGATTCAATGGTTTTCCAACCAGACTCTCCTAAAAATCTCAGGACAATTTCACGGTCTGAAAAGGAAGTGTAGTTATATGGGATTTCGCGAATACGTTTCGCTGGATTGTGAGGCATAGTACTGTCAAAACTCTGTGTTTAGTCAAAGTAAAAAAGCCTTAATCATGGTATCAAATAGATTAAGGATTCGAATGTTCTAGTAGACTGCAAATTATAGTATCTAGCTGCAATCTAAACCGTGAAGTCATGCTTAAGGCAGATTAACTTCAGGCATAAGATGTGAATTAAGTTCTGCGTTTTTGAGAACGTTTTTTCTTTTTCTTAAACTTGTCATCACTGTCTTTACGACTGATTCGATCTGACAAATTACTTTTGCGCCCTTCAAAAGGATTCGTGGTTACTTTGTAATCCACACTTATAGGGGTTCCTACCCACTTAAATGCTTTACGAAAAACTTTCATCAAATACTTGGTATAGGCCGGTGGTAAGCGGTCTACCTGAGTACCATGCACAATCACTCTTGGTGGATTCAAACCACCCAAATGGGCATAACGTAACTTGATACGACGACCACTCACTAAAGGAGGTTGATGCTCTAGAACCGCTTGCTCAAGCACTCGGTTAAGGTCTGAAGTAGAGACTCGCTTCATAGAAGCTTGGTACACCTGAGTGACGGTTTTAAACAGGTCACCCACCCCTGTGCCATGTAATGCAGATATCAAATGCTGTGAGGCATATTCTGCAAATGACAAGCGGAAACTCAATTCGTGCTTCACTTTTTTGCGCTGATCCGCACTGAGATTATCCCATTTATTAATTGCCAGCACGAGTCCTCTGCCTGAGTCTATGGCTAAGCCCAGTAAAGTTAAGTCTTGATCGGTTAACCCCTCTGACCCATCAATAACCAAAATCACAACATGCGAATCGCCCATTGCCTCGATGGCTTTTACAATGCTGAATTTTTCAATTTTTTGAGAGATATTCTTACGACGACGGACACCCGCTGTATCAATTAAAGTGTAATCTTGTCCATCCCGTTCAAACGGCACATATATGCTGTCTCGAGTTGTTCCTGGCATATCAAATGCCACCACACGATCTTCACCAATCATTCGATTAATAAGCGTCGATTTACCTACATTTGGACGTCCAATAACCGCTACACGGATACCTGGATGATCATCAAGCTCTAATTCACTGTCCTCATCTTTAGAGGGAATTAAATCTAAAACGTGGTTAACACATTGAGCAACCCCATCACCATGTGCAGACGAGATGGGTAAAGGCTCACCTAAACCAAGGTGAAAGAAATCAGATTTCGCCACATCATGATCATAACCTTCGGTTTTGTTAACCACTAATTGCACAATCTTGTCGAACTGACGAACATAATTGGCAATGACTTCATCACCATGGGTAATACCTTGACGTCCGTCAACCAAGAATAGAACGGCATCCGCTTCCTCTAGTGCTGTTTGGACTTGGCCAGCCATCAAAGGATCGATACCGTCCGACTCACCACTTAGTCCACCNGTGTCGACCACAATGTATTCTGAATTTCCAAGACGCCCAGTACCATACTGACGATCACGCGTTAGGCCTGGAAAGTCGGCAACCAAAGCATCTCGGGTTCGAGTTAAGCGATTAAACAGCGTTGATTTCCCAACATTAGGGCGCCCTACTAAGGCAATAACTGGTTTACTCATGGTTTACTCTTTATCCTGTTTGGCCATCTGCAGCTGAGTTCTAAATGCGGCTACATCTGATTGCTCTACATGATAACTATTAATGGTGCCTTGTTGGTCTAGCAGATAAATATCATCGCCATTCACCATCGCTTGAAGTACTGTATTTTCATCACCATAATCATTACTGTGCTTCACACGAGCCTCAAACGTACCGTGCAACTTATTTATCCAGTGGATATACCCCAGACCATCAATCGCTAACAAGTAATTTTTATGTGTTTTTAAATCGCCTAAAGAACGGTACTTTAGGCCTTTTTGAGTCCACAGCTTGGTACCATTTGAAAGGTCATAGGCATGGATAAAATCATCTTCATCAACCGCGTATATAGCTTGATCATCCACGACAAAATCACGAAAGCCAGACAGGTCTTCAGCATAAAAAAGGTAACCACTCTCTAGGCTCATTGCGGCTAATTTTCCGTGATAACCTAAAGCAATCAAGCGATTATTTTTAATAACCAATGAAGACTGAATGTCGACCATTCTCTCTAAATCGGTACGGCCTCGTGGAACCGCAATAATGCTTTCCCATAGACTTTTACCTGACTCGGCTTTGATGGCTTCAACTTTACCGCTCTCCCAACCGACATAGAGTACGCCCTGCTCATAAAGAACGGAGCTAGATCCTCTCAAGGATAGGTTGGGCATTTGTCGTTCATTTACCCAAATGACTTTGCCTGATTTTAGACTTAGGGCATATAAACGGCCATCAACCGTACGGGTAAATATTTTATTTTCAGCAATGGCCGCTTTACTCACCACTTCACTCGAAAGCTGCGTCTGCCAAAGAACATCGCCAGTCACCGAGTCAAACGCAACGACCTTTCCTTTTGAAGTACCAACAATCAAATGACTCTCAAACAAAACAGGGCCTGAAATAACTTTTTCTGACAATTGACTCTGCCAGATTACTTGATCCGTCCAACGACTTTGATTTTTCTTTTTGAAAGCGGCCACTTTACCCTGCTGATCGGCCGTAAATACCGCTTCATCATTTTGAGCAATATTAAGCCCTTCACCATCAAATACTGGCATTGCATTTAACTTAACCTGCCAGTTATGCATAATCTTAAGACTTGAATCCATGGTATCAAGTTGTGCAGGAACACGAACCACTGTTGAAGATGAACAAGCGGTCAATCCAAGTAATAATGTCGTTAATATTGCAGAGCGTAATAGCTTCACTGTTGTTTCCTATTNCTAATTCGAGGCTTTATATTGGGTTTATTTATTGAGGCAAATCGTCTAATTGAATTTGCGCTAAACCTTTAAGCGTTTTTGAGGCACCCGTGTTATCAACCACGCTTTTAAAAGCATCACGAGCCGCATTTTGATCATTTTGTGCAATGGAGATCACACCTGAAATATAATCAAAATGGCCCTGCTCTGAAGGTGATAATTTACTAGCCGTCACATTGGCCATCACCGTCTTTGCTTCATCAAATTGTTGTTGGTCCGCTAACATACGTGCTAATCGCATCATCGCGGTGCGTTGTAACACGTCATCTTTAGCATGTTCTTTAACCCATTCTAAATGCTGTTGAGCGTCTGTAAATTCACCTTTTGAAAAGCTGTATTTCGCTAAAAGCATTGCTGCGGCAGAAGCATACGGACTTTCTGGCTGTTCCTGCATCAACTTTAAAGCTTCACGAGACACTTCACCAAACGTACCTTGCTGCATATTCAACTGCATCACTTCATACATTGAAGATGCATTAATGGCTTGCACTTTATTGTGATTATCCCAATAACGCCAACCTGAAAAGGCCACCACAAAAATCAAAACCGAGGTTAATAACGAGGTTCCATTCTTTTTCCACCAAGCTTTAATCGCATCGACTTGTTCTTCTTCTGTTTCATAACGACTCATAACAATGAATTCCTACTCACTAAACTATATAAAATTAAATATTACTGCATCACAGAACGTAAATAGGTTGTTAACTCAGCCCACTTAACTGTCTTCTGTTCACCTTCCACTCTCAAAGGCTTAACCGCTACCATCTGTTTTTCTACTTCATCATCTCCCATTATAATTGCGTAATGGGCACCCGATTTATCCGCTTTTTTAAACTGACTTTTAAAGCTTCCGCCGCCACAGTTCATTTGAACATTAACAGCCGCTAAGTCATCTCTAATTTTCTCGGCAATGACCAGGCCTGGTCTTTGAACATGATCACCAACCAAAACCATGTAGATGTCTGGTGAAGCGTGAGCAGGAACTAAGCCTTTATCCATAAGTAATGCCATTAGGCGTTCCATACCCATTGCAAAACCAACAGCAGGTGTTGGCTTACCACCAATCTGCTCAACCAGCCCATCATAACGTCCACCGGCACAAACAGTACCTTGAGCACCCAATTCTGTGGTTACCCACTCAAACACAGTCCGATTATAATAATCCAAGCCCCTTACTAGATTTGGATTGATGACATACTCAATACCTAAATCATCTAAATGCGTTTTAAGCGTCTCAAAATGCTCAATGGATTCATTATCAAGATGATCAATTAACTTAGGGGCACCCTCCACTAACTCTGTCATAGCTGGATTTTTTGTATCCAAGATACGAAGCGGATTGGAACCTAAACGACGAATACTATCTTCATCTAACTGGTCTTTATGCTTTTCAAAATACGCAACCAACACATCACGATATTCCGTTCGCGCTTCCTTACTGCCCAAAGAGTTAATCTGTAACTCCAGGTTATCAAGGCCTAACTTTTCCCAGAGGCGAGCAGAAAGTGTAATTAATTCAGCATCGACATCCGCCGAACTTAAACCAAACACCTCTACACCAAACTGATTAAACTGTCGATAACGTCCTCTCTGAGGGCGCTCATAACGGAACATTGGCCCATTATAATAAATCTTTTGGATTTGATTGTGCGTTAGACCATTCTGAATCATCGCTCGGACGCAACCAGCCGTTCCTTCAGGACGAAGGGTCATGCTTTCGCCGTTTCTATCATCAAAAGTGTACATCTCTTTTTCGACAATATCCGTAACTTCACCAATTGATCGTGCAAAAAGTTCGGTTTTTTCAACAATGGGTAAACGAATGGATTGGTACCCATATTGTTGCAATGTAGTTTGAGCGGACTCTAAAAGGTAATCAAATGCTTCAACATCTGCACCATGCAGATCATTCATGCCACGAATGGCTGAAATCGGTTTTGCCATATCTATTCTAAACTCTTATTCTTAGGTAAATTTATGTAACCAAGTGGCCTACATAAAACTACAAGTAATTAATATCTTATTTTTAAACTCTAGGTCACGCTTTTAGGTGTAAATGCACGGAGTACACTAACTAAAATTAAAGTAAATTTAATTTCATTTTGTCACGTATACCTCATTTGCCTTGTGTGCTTTTAAAGTGTCATCATCAATCCGCCTATCACCAATAAAATGATAATGCCTATTAACAACCTAATAATGCCTTTTCTAAAAAAGGGTTGCGGTGCAGGATAATTAAATCGACTCATCGATTTCAATTCGCTACCAATTTGTCCGTCAGCAGGAAATTCAGATTCATACTGAGTAATATCGATACTTAAATACTGAGCGTAATTACGAACATACCCTCTTTCAAAGGCGGTTAACTTCGTAAAATCCAAATCTGCTTGCTCTAGCTTTCGCAATTTATCCATGCGGAGGTTTAGCTGCTCAGAAACGTCTTTAAGGGTGAGATCTTGCTCTTCTCGTGCCCGCTTAAACTTTTCATTTAAAGGCAGATCAACCGCTTCAAGCTCCGTCTCATTCATACAAAAGCCCTTGATTTAGAGTTCTTTGGTTTGATTAAACTCAACACGATGTAAAGTTCGTTTTGTTCGATCGTTCACCTTACCGGCAAGCTGACCACAAGCTGCATCAATATCTTCACCCCGTGTTTTTCTAATCGTACAGTTCAAGCCTGCTTCGGTCATAATATCTTTAAAACGGTGTATGGCATTGTTTGAAGAGCGCTGGTACTCTGTGTTTGGAAACGGATTAAATGGAATCAAATTAATCTTACAAGGCAGATCACCGAGTAGCTTAACCAATTGATGCGCATGTTCAACCAGATCATTCACCTTATCCAACATAACGTATTCAACTGTCACATGCTTCTTACTGTGTCCACCTTCAACAAAGCGATGCAAAGAGGGCATTAGCTCTTCTAGCGGATACTTAATGTTTACGGGAACTAAAACATCACGCAATGCATTGTTAGGTGCGTGAAGTGAAATAGCCAAACTGACATCGAGCTCGTCTTTAATCTTATCAATTGCAGGCACAATTCCCGAGGTACTAATGGTTACTCGTCTTTTAGACAGGCCATATGCATAGTCGTCCATTAGGATAGATGCCACAGGGAATACGTGGGTCACGTTTAATAAGGGCTCACCCATTCCCATAAAGACAACATTAGAGATACGACGCTCTTCCTTTGGTTTGCAACCCAAGGCCTTATTAGCAACCCACATCTGAGCGATAATTTCCCAGCTTTCTAAATTACGATTAAATCCTTGTTGACCGGTTGAACAAAAAGTACATTCAAGCGCACAACCTACTTGTGACGATATACACAAAGTACCTCGAGTTTTTTCTGGAATATAGACGGCTTCAACACTATTGTGATTATCAACTTCTAATAACCATTTAATCGTGCCATCGTCTGAAAATTGCTCTGCAACAATTTTTGGTGTTCTAACTTGAGCAACCGATTTTAGGTTTTCACGCAATGCCTTACTGAGATTAGTCATCTCATCGAAATCACTAACTCCGTGTTGATGAATCCATTTCATGACTTGTGATGCACGAAAAGGTTTCTCACCAATCTCAGTGAAATAGGTTTCCATGGTCTTGCGATCCATGCCTAATAAATCAACTTTGTCTTTTACGTCCATACTCACTTCTATTTACTCTATAAATTCTTTATCAATCGTTATCCAATGTGCCGATCTTAATCTCGAACACAAAGCTCTGTTTGACTAAAAAAGAAACTGATTTCACGTGCCGCACTATCTGGTGAGTCGGAGCCATGAGCTGAGTTCTCTCTTACTGAGCGGGCAAAGTCTGCACGTATCGTACCTGGAGCTGCTTTAGATGGGTCCGTCGCCCCCATTATTTCACGGTTTTTAAGAATGGCATTATCACCTTCTAGAACCTGAACAATCACCGGTGCTGAAATCATGTAATTGATCAATGGTTCATAAAATTCACGCCCTTTATGCTCAGCGTAAAATCCTTCGGCTTCCCCTTGAGTTAAATGCTTCATTTTTGATGCAATAACACGTAAACCATTGTCTTCGAATCGTTTGGTAATCACGCCAATTAAATTTCTTTCAATCGCATCAGGCTTAATTATTGAGAATGTACGTTCCATAATAGAAATCCTTAAAAAGAGTTGCCATATTCTATCAATTATTAACCTGTACTGCAGAAAAACAAAACCCCGGAACTAGGCCGGGGTTTTTCGCAATCAGTCAACATTGACAGCAGGTTAACTATGCACTTAAGCAACTAGACTGTAAAAGATTCTCCACAGCCACAACTGTCTTTAACCTTTGGGTTTTTAAAATCAAAACCTTCATTTAAAAGACTCTCTTTTACATAGTCGATTTCCATACCATCAATATTTTCTAAGCTTTTGTTATCAACAACCAACTTGGTATCGAAATATTCGAACACTTGATCTTGATCTGTCACTTCATCTGCGTAATCGACAACATATGAAAAACCGGCACACCCACTGACTTTTGTGGACACTCTTAAACCAAGACCAGAACCACGTTTGGCAATCATTTTCTTGACTCGATCTGCAGCGGATTCCGTTAAGGTTACAGCCATCAAAATACTCCTAGTTTCATCTAACCGAAAGAAACTTCTTTGAGGTTAGTATGCTTTTGATCAATTAAAGTTTGAAGTGTAATGCTTTTCAAAAATGTGTCAATCAAATCACTTAAATCACTCCAAAGTTCATGTGATAAACACTCATCACCATTGTGACAATTTGACTTACCGACACACTTACGTGCATCAATCAATTCATCAACTGCATGAATAATCTGGCTAACAGTCACTTCATGTGCCGCTCTACTCAAGCGATAACCGCCACCTGGTCCACGAGCACTTGACACTAAATCCGCTCGTTTCAATTTAGCAAACAGCTGTTCAAGATAAGAAAGTGATATACCTTGTCTCTCAGAAATCAAAGACAATGTAATCGGACCTTTGCTCTGATTTAGAGCAATATCAATCATGGCTGTAACCGCGTATCGACCTTTTGATGTTAACTTCATGCTCAAATTTCCTAATAAAATAATTTAAGGAGATTGTACAATAACCAAGTAAACAACTCAAGTATTTAGATAAACAAAACTTATCGCACCCGCAAAAAAGAAAGCGCTAGCTATGGCACTTTACTTTTTTAAGTGTGCCGCCTGCTCTGGATCACCTGGCTCTAAGACAGCATCATCCAACTTAGGTAAGTGCATATCGATTGATGACCCGCCCACTCTTTTAAGCTCGGATGCCAAAATTTCTAATTTTTCATCCTGCGCCTGAACATGGTCCAACAAACTGTAAATCGCCTTTTCAACCGGATCAGTTAAATCCTGCTTGGTTCCGTAAGCATCAAACCCAATTTTTTCAGCAATCTTAGCACCACGCCCACTCTCTTCTGGTGCCTTTTGCTCAACGACTCTAGCCGGGATACCGACCACCGTGCGTCCCTCAGGAACCGGCTTTAGAACGACAGCATTTGAACCAATACGAGCATCGTCACCAATTTCGATAGGGCCTAATACTTTTGCACCTGCACCAACCACCACTCGATTACCTAATGTAGGATGACGTTTGCCTTTTTTCCAAGTGGTTCCTCCAAGCGTAACTCCATGATACAGCGTACAATCATCACCAATTTCAGCAGTTTCACCAATTACCACACCCATACCGTGATCGATAAAGAAACGCTCTCCGATTTTACATGCNGGATGAATTTCAATGCCCGTTAGCCAACGTGCTAAGGTAGAAATAAGACGTGCAAACCATTTTAAATTCTTGTTCCAAAACCAATGCGCTGCACGGTACCAAATAATGGCATGCAAGCCAGGATAGGTGGTTAACACTTCAAACGTGTTTCGTGCAGCTGGATCTCTTTCAAACACACACTTAATATCAGATCTCAATCGTTTAAACACTTCAACCTCACTTCTAGTGCTCTTTATTTGTTTGTTTTTGGGCTGCTGTCAATATGCCACGTAAGATATCCACTTCTTTAACATCCAACTGGGTACGATTAAAAAGACGTCGCATTCTTCTCATAAAACGTGCATTCTTAGCAGGATCTAAAAACTTAATATCCTGTAACGCTTGATATAAATGCTCATAAAACCCTTCTAATTGATCAGCGGTTGCGAGTTCGTGATTATACCCCTTACTATGAACAGACGGAATCTGAGTCGCCATTAAGCACTCATACGCAAATACCTGAACGGCTGCCCCTAAATTCAGCGAGCTATAAACTGGGTTGGTTGGAATGTGTGCCAAATAATGACACTTGTCCATCTCCGCATTACTTAGTCCAGAATCTTCGCGCCCGAATATTAAAGCGACTTCACCCTCTTCAACGGTATTTAAGGCTAACTCAGCAGTCTCTCTTACATTTAATTGTGGCCACGATACTTTCCTAAGACGTGCACTTGAACCAACGACCACTTTTGCACCAGCAATAGCCTCATCCAAAGAGGCCACAACTCTAGCATTATCCAAAACATCTCCCGCACTGGATGCACGTTGAGAGGCCACAATACTGGGAAACTCTTTAGGGTTGACTAAAACTAAATTACTTAAGCCCATATTTTTCATTGCTCTTGCAACACCGCCTATATTGCCAGGATGGGAGGTTTCCATCAACACAATACGAATTTTAGACAGTCCTTCGTGCAACGCATAATCTTCAATCATTCTTATTTTCCGTTATAATTCTATTCCGCTCTATTTTAGCGGTTTGCTGATCAACTTATTGGTAATATGATCAACTTATCTCTTTGTCTATACCAACACAGGAAAATGCCATGCACCCTTTACTTAATGTCGCCACTATCGCTGCCCGCAGTGCCGGCAATCAAATTATGCAACATCTTGAAAACATCGAACATTTAAATATCGAGTTCAAGGGGATGAATGACTACGTCACTGAAGTAGACAAAGAAGCTGAACAAATCATTATTGATACGATTCAAAAGTATTACCCAGACCATGCAATTTTGGGTGAAGAGAGCGGGAAAAGTGGCTCAAAAACGTCGGAATTTGAATGGATTATTGATCCATTAGATGGCACAACAAACTTCTTACATAAGTACCCACAGTTTTCTGTGTCTATTGCGATTAAAGAGAAAGGGAAGTTAATGCATGGCGTGGTGTACGATCCGGTTCGTGACGAGATGTTTTCTGCCACCCGTGGTGACGGTGCCAAATTAAACAACTACCGTATTCGCGTAAGCGAACAGAAAACATTAGAAAATGCNTTATTAGGCACCGGCTTTCCTTACCACGACTTTACTTACATTGACAGCTACATGAATAGCTTAAAAAGCTTTATGCAGTCAACAGCAGGCATTCGTCGCGCAGGCTCAGCCGCATTAGATTTAGTCTACGTAGCATGCGGTCGAATTGATGGTTTTTGGGAGTTCAACCTTAAACCTTGGGATATTGCGGCGGGTGCCTTAATTGCTCAAGAAGCAGGCGCTTTTGTTACCGACTTTAAAGGTGGCAACAACTATTTAAACAGCGGAAACATTTTAGTTGCTAACCCTAAATTGTATAAACATATGGTGCAAACAATCACTAAAACAATTCCGGAAGAATTAAGAACCTAACGCCCTCAATGCGTTAAAGGGTGCAGGACATCAAAACTGCATCCTCTCTGACCTCTCGCTGACAAAACAAAACCTCATCCCACTCTAAACTTCGATAATACTCTTTTCTAACGCCATCCTTAGAAAAGGCACCTTGCGTATAAAGCTTTTGTGCGGCTTGATTTGACTCACGCACCTCCAAGAACATAATCGAAAACCCACTCTCCTTGAGCTTCTCTTTTAGCTTTGATAACGCCGCCTGACCTACCCCCTTTTTTTGAAAATCGGGCGATACACAAAAATTCAAAACATGCGCCTCATCCAAAACAATCAGTAAACAGACATACCCCAAAGGCTTGCCCTGCTCCGAGCACAGAATGTAGTTTAGCCCTTGATCTAGACTATTCTCAAAACCTCGAAGCGTCCAAGGAAAGCTATAGGCACGCTCTTCAATACTCAGCACCCACGGAAGATCAATCTCTTCCATTGGACGTAAAAAGCTAAACAAACTATGGGACATATCAGGGCTTTTACAGACGTGTTAACAAAGGACAAACAGACTGATAGAAAGACTGTTTAGAATAAGGGTCAGATAACATTTGTTCAAGATCAGGTACATCCACAACCTGCACGCCTTCAGCCAATTGCTCAGAGACGGGGTGCTCAGAATCCATTAACAAAACCCAGTCTACACCTAATTCAATGACCTCTTCCATCGTGGCATAAATAGCCTCTTCTGAAACAAGTGCGTCCGTGTCAAAAAAACTTAAAGCATCTTCAGGCCAATTTAGTGCAGTACAGATATTCTGTAAAAGTTGCCACTCAATCTTAGACTCATCTTCCCAAATAGAATTTAAACCAGAACCAATAATGACAAAAGAAGGTTGACCAACCTCAAGCACGCTTAATGCTGAAATAGAATCAACCGACTTAGAAGCTGATAAACCGGGATCAATTGGAGATTTTTGGTCTGGTAATAAAGTAGTTGAACCTGTTACATCATTTTGTATTTCAGACAAGTTGGTTGAGGGAACGACAAAGTTACTTTTGAAGTAGGCTGGCCTACCCACATAAAGAGTGCCGCCCAATTGTTCAAACAGGCCTGTTGAAAACTTAGTATCGTTCATTGTTTAGAGTCATTAAACATGTGCTTGAGGGTGTGCTTTGTCATCCTTAACCTGAAGCTTATTCAAAGCATTAATATACGCTTTGGCAGACGCCGTCACGATATCGGTATCAGAACCTTGTCCATTGACTATACGACCACCCAGCTCCAAACGAACTGAGGTTTCCCCCATTGAATCGGTGCCATTGGTTACGTTACTGACCGAGTACAACTCTAATGTAGACCCCGAATTAACCAAGTTCTCAATCGCCTTAAAGGTTGCGTCCACCAATCCACTGCCATCTGCCATGGAAGAGTGCTCAGAACCGCCAATCCACAAAGTCACTTCTGCATGCGGCTTTTCCCCCGTTTCGGCCGCTGCCTTGAGTGACACCAAACGGTAGATTTCATTCTCAGTTCTCTGAATCGCGTTATCTGTCACTAAGGACTGTAGGTCTTCATCATAAATTTCATGTTTACGGTCAGCAAGCTCTTTGAAACGTGAAAACGCATCATTCAAGTCTTGCTCTGCATCAAAAGTGATACCCAACTCTTCTAAACGAGTACGGAAGGCATTGCGACCAGAATGTTTACCTAACACCATTTTATTGGTTGTCCAGCCAACATCTTCAGCACGCATAATCTCGTAAGTTTCGCGATGTTTCAAAACGCCATCTTGATGGATTCCGGACTCGTGAGAAAATGCGTTTGCCCCAACAATGGCCTTGTTTGGCTGAACGGCAAACCCAGTAATACTTGAAACCAGACGTGAAGCAGGAAGAATTTCACGGGTATTAATTCGCGTATCAACATCAAAAATATCCTGACGTGTTTTAACTGCCATAACCACTTCTTCTAAAGCCGTATTACCTGCACGCTCACCCAAACCATTAATGGTGCACTCCACTTGTCGAGCACCATTGCGAACCGCCGCCAAAGAGTTAGCCACAGCCAACCCTAAGTCGTTATGACAGTGAGCAGAAAAAATAGCCTTATCGGAATTTGGGATTCGTTCAATCAGGTTCTTAAACAGCTGTCCGAATTGATGTGGCACATTATAACCGACCGTATCAGGGATATTAATCGTCGTCGCCCCTGCGTCGATGGCCGCTTCAATCACTCGACATAAAAAATCGAGCTCTGAACGCCCGGCATCTTCAGGTGAAAACTCAACATTATCGGTATAGTTTCGAGCCTTTTTAACCGCCCAAACAGCACGTTCAACCACTTCATCAGGAGACATACGTAACTTCTTCTCCATGTGTATTGGAGACGTTGCAATAAAAGTATGAATTCGACCAGAATTAGCGGGCTTAATGGCCTCCCCAGCACGCACAATATCATGCTCAACGGCTCTGGCTAAAGCACAAATAGTACTGTCTTTGATGACGGTTGCGACCGCATGAACAGAATCAAAATCACCCTGACTTGCAGCTGGAAAACCGGCTTCGATAACATCAACTTGC
>JGI10211J34971_10002282_pt1 | contig 15710 bp, 18 predicted proteins | sample Etolagsediment_FD_34971 | JGI IMG/M metagenome (IMG submission 34971) | reverse complement strand
ACCATCAGGTGACATCTACTGTGTGTTACACCCTAAACAAGCATTCCAGATCAAGAAAAGTTTATCAAACACTTTTGGTGCTTCTGGTAATGTTAGTGATGTTGCCAACGAGGCAATCAGAACTGGTTTTGTAGGAAGAATTGCTAATTTAGTGATTATTGAATCAAACACAGTAACTGGTGACTCAGCAGGCGCATTCGTAGGCGGTGCTTTCCATCAAGACGCATTGGGCGTAATGGTAAAACGTGAGTTCAGAATTGAGAACCAAAGAGATGCTTCTTTAAGAGCAGACGAGATAGTGGGTTCATGGGCCTACGGGGTTTCCGAATTGTTCGACCAATACGGAGTAGCATTAATTGGTGACGCTAACTTATAAAATATAAGTTAAACTCAACAAACTTAACATTGAAAGGGCCTTCGGGCCCTTTCATTTTATAACCATTTCCAATTTACACCTTTACGAATTCTATCAATAGCATAAACACTAACTTTAAATTTTTTGGCAAGTTTTGTTCTATTTTCATTGCCATATTTTATTGTATATGCCTGTTTTTTTGTCAATTTATTTTGATGATTTTTTGTACCTTTTAAAGTTCTATTATCTTGAACACTATCTTGCATATTATCATATTGTGTACCAATAGCAAGATGTTTTATATTGATACATCTAGGATTATGACACAAATGGCGTATAACCATATGTTTTGGAATAGTGCCGTGATACGATTCATATAAAACTCTGTGTTGTGCTCTAGTTTTACCTTTATACATAATTTTAGGATATTGTTGACTAGGTGTTCTAAATGATTCAATACATTTATTCATAGTATAACATAACATAATTTGATTAACCTGTCAATAAATAAGTTTCTTCTAAACGCATAATGGAAAGAGCGGCAAGAAATTGTCGCTCTTTCTTTTTATCCACACAATCTCGCTAAATAAATGAAGTCAAGCAGAACTTGACCAATTATATTAACAAGAGGAAGTACCCCTTTATGGCAATTACGTTATTAACAATAGCAGACATCCAAGATTACGAACCAGACATTCTCAACTACGGTATACCCGATTTTGATGAAGAAATCACCAAAGCACAAAATGATGTGTTTAGAGACCTCAGGATCCGTTGGTGGCCCACACAACAGATTGGTTTGTATGATATCAAATATCTATCCACAGGACAGATAGAACCAGATGAAGACATGTACACAGCAAGTCAGCTCACCAGAGCGGCAGTGTATCAGTGTTTGGGTTTTCATGTGTATCCAAAATTAGCAAAATTTGACGCAGACCAAGACATCTTTGAAAGAAAGATGGATTTTTACAGAAAAGAATACGAAAGAGAAATGGATCTTGTGTTGAGAGATGGAGTGGAATATGATATGGATTCATCAGGCAATGTGGATGATGCTGAAAGAGAACCTGCACACTTCCTTCGTCTAAAAAGGTAGTGAATGAGCAATAGAGAAGACATCGCAAAAAATATTGAAACTGTGTTGAAGGATATGACTCCTCCAAGACCCACTCTAGTGACACGAGAACCATTTGACATAGAAAAATTAGCAATCACACAATTTCCTGCACTACTAATCACAACTGGTAATGAGACCAGAGAAGACAATGTGATGGGTGGTGGCAGACGCGGAGTGATAGAAATACAGATCAGAGGTTTTGTGAGAGCAGATGGTAGAACAGCACAGATCATCACGGTGGATCAAAAACGCAATGAATTGATTGAACGCATTGAAGAAACACTGAACTCTGATAGAACAAGAGAACTCAATGCCGCACAGGCATCTACCACAAGAGTAAGAACCATAGAAATATTGGATAGAACACCTCCACTGGGAGAATTTTTAATCACAGCGGATGTGAGATATTCATTTACGAAAGGAGCAGTGTAATGAAATACACAAAAATTTACAGAGGATCTGAAACACATGAAGTGCAGACAGATCGACTGAACAGATTTTTAGAAGCAGGATGGAGTGTTGCGGAACCAAACAAATCCACAACATCACGCAAAGCATCTAAAAGAAAACTTCTGCCAAAGGTTGAAATCAAAGCGGAAGCAGAAGTCAACCATAAGGACCCAATCGACGATTTAGAAGACGTTGCTTGGGACATTCAACAACTAACAACAGAGGAGAACAAAGATGGCAACACTGACAGGTGAAAACGGTGCGGTTAAGTTTGGAACTGACTCTGCTGGAGCGGGAACCCCAGTAGCAGAAGTTAGATCTTGGACTGTTGAGCATACAAAAGATGTGATTGAAGACACAGCAATGGGTGATGGTGCAAGAACCTACCTATCTGGTTTAACACAATTCACAGGCACAATGGAATGTATGTTTGACACAGCACAAACAAATATATCAGTATTTGATCCTGCAAATGACGCAGATTTATTCGTGGAATTTTATCCAGCAGAATCAACAGGAGTAAAATACGAAGGCAAGGTGATTGTAACGTCTGTGAGTAGAACAGCAAGTTTCGATGATTTAGTGACCGTAACGGTTGCATTTCAAGGATCGGGCATACTACACGAGACAGCAATCTAACACAATGATTAGAGGTAAAATCTCAAATCTNGATGCGGTCATGNCACAAGTCAAAAGAGAAATTGGCAAAGTGTCTGATCGCATCGCACAAACAATTTTTCAAGAGGCGAAAATACACACGCCAATTGATAAAGGCAGAGCAAGACGAGGTTGGCGATTGAAAAAATCTAGTAATCCTTCAGCAGGTAATTTTGTTGAAAGAGAACATAGAATCACCAACAGAGTGCCTTATATTGGTCTGCTAGAACGAGGGCGCAGTAAACAACGGCCACGTGGTATAATAAGGCCTACCATCGAGGCATTTAAAAGAAAAGGAAGAATCTAATGACACAAGTCGTAGAAAACATTAAAGGTCATTTCAAATCTAAATTGAATGGCGAACTTTTAAAGATATCTGTGCCTGAATGGAAAACAGATATCTATTATAAATCTGTTTATTCTTTTGCTGTGGAATCAAAAATAATTGATCTACAAGGACAAGGAAAAACAGTGGAAGCATTGGTTGAATCCATTATCAATAAAGCATTGACACCGGATGGCAAACCTATGTTTCATAAATTTGACAAAGTTACACTGATGAATGAAGCAGATCCGCAGATTTTAATTAGAGTAGCAAGTGTTTTAAATAATGCCACAACCGAATACAAACAGGAGGACGTGGAAAAAAACTAAAAGAGGATACTGAACTATTTCTATTGATGCACATAGCAAAGCAATTGGGCAAATCTTTAGAAGAAGTCATGCAGTTGAGTGTCCTTGAACTCCGTTTATGGAGTGCTTATTTTAAAATGGAGCATGACGAAAACAGGAAGGCAATGAACCATGGCGGAAAACATACGTCTAGAACTGGTCGTCGTTGATAAAACTGGCGCCGCATTAAATAGGGCCAAACAAAATGTTGATGGTCTGAACAAGAGTCTTGGCAGTCTTGCCAAACTTGCGGCGGCGGCATTTTCTGTGCGAGCTCTATTCAATTACGCCAACACCATTCAGAATGTTAACAACAGATTGAAGTTGGTTACCACAAGTCAACAAAATCTTAATGACACATTCAGTAACCTTCAAGCAGTTGCCAATAGATCCAGAGGAGATTTGGAAGGTGTGGTTGATTTATATTCTAAAATTGCACTTTCCACTAAAGATTTAGGCATCAGTCAAGCAACCACATCACGTATCACAGAAACATTTGCCAAGACACTTGCTATATCTGGAGCAGATGCAGGCACTGCCGCAGGTGCGATTAGACAGTTTGGTCAAGCACTGGCATCGGGTGCATTCAGAGGCGATGAATTCAATTCAGTGGTTGAGGCCGCTCCTTTAATTCTAGACATACTTGCCAAAGAAACAGGCAAGGCAAGAGGTGAGATCAGAGCACTTGCCGCAGACGGTAAATTGACTGCAGATGTGTTGATCAATGCATTGTTAAAAAGCAGTAAAGATGTTGATGAACAATTTGGCAAAACATCTGCCACAATTGGTCAAGCATTGACTGTGTTACAGAATAATTTCATTGCATTGGGCAGATCATCATCACCAGTACTACAAGGTCTTGCCAACGCTATACTGTTCGTTGGTAAAAATATTGAAACAGCAGTTACATTTGCAATATCATTTGGTGCCGCTCTTGCTGTGGGCAAAGTTGTTGCTTTCACACGTGGAATTAGTGGTTTAAGAATTGCCATGACCAAATTGAATCTTGTGATGATGCGTAATCCGTTATTGTTGTTTGCTTCAGCAGTGGCCATTGCTGTGACAGGAGTGTACACACTGTTAAAACCTTTATTAGAATTGGAAGGTGCTTTAGGTGTAAAATTATTGTATGCATTGGAAAGATTTGCCAATGGATTCATCAACGCATTTCAAGGTCTGGGCAATGTGGCAATTGAATTTGGTAAAATATTATTTGAGTCAATCACCAATGCTTTACAATTAAAAGATCCAAGAGACGCTTTTGAAGATTTCGGTGGCAAAATGAAATCAGCATTTCAAGAAGCGTTTGAAGATGGTGGTCCTTTCAAATTTGTGTCTGACAAAGACAGATCAGATCTAGAAGCACAAATTGCAAAATTAAAAAAAGACACTGAAGGAGCATTGAATGATGACCCAATCACCATAACACCAAAAATCGATCAAGACAAACTGCAAAAAGAATTAGAAAAAACCATGGAAGGTTTGACCAGTGTGGCCAAGTCTGTGGGAGGAGTGTTTGAGGATACATTTGGAGCATCCTACGTAAAAGAAAGTCAAAAATTACAAGACGCACTGGATAAAAATTTAATCACTTTGGAAGAATATCATCATGCTGTTGCTGTGTTGGAAAGAAAAGCACAGTTGGAAAGAGAAGCACGAAATGAAAAAGAAAGAAAAGATGCCATTAATTTAATTAAATCAGGCAAAGCACAAGAAATAGATATTGAAAAAGCATTTGGTAAAGATAAAAAAGGGTTAACAATAGCATTGGGTAGAGAGTTAATAAATGAATTAGCTCAAGTGAATGAAAAAGCATTTAGAATATCAAAAGCACTAGCAATAGCAGATAGTATAATGCACACAGCACAAGGTGTTATGAAAGCATTAAGTGCGGGTAACTTTTTGATGGCGGCATTGATTGCGGCAACAGGTGCAGTACAAGTGGCAAAAATTAAATCAACTCAATACACAGGTCCAAGAGAAAAAGGTGGGCCAGTTTCTAGAGGACAACCATACTTGGTAGGGGAAGCAGGACCAGAAATGTTTGTGCCTAATGCAGGTGGTAGAATTATGCCCAACAATCAAATGGGTGGTCGTGCAGTCACAGTGAACTTCAACATTGAAACTGTGGATGCCACAGGTTTTGATGAATTATTATTGGAAAGAAGAAGCACCATTGTTGGTGTAATCAATGAAGCAATGAACAGACAAGGAAGAGAAGGGATCACAGCATAATGGCAAGCATCGGAGCATTTAACGGTAGTTCAAGCATTTTATCAAATGCAACACCAATACAATTTAGAGCAGTCAACTTCAAACAACAGAATGAAGTGGCAATCACAAAAACTGCATCAGGCAGAATCATCAGATCAACATCAGCAACCACACTGTGGAAAGGCACACTGGAGTTGGTCAGTTTAACTGTGGCAGATTTCAAACAGATACAAGGTTTTATCGCCAAAGCAAAAACCAGTGTGAATGATTTTACCATAGAGATACCAGAAATAAGTTTTAGAACAGCAACTGATACAGTGGGCACCCTTACAGTTTCAGGCAACTATGGACAAGGTTCATCACAGGTGGAAGTCACAACAGATCAAGGCAACATCAACGCCACAGCACTCAAGATGGGTGATGTGATCAAGTTTTCAGGACACAGCAAAGTGTACATGGTGACAGAAGATGCTGTGTTGGACTCTGCGGGGTTTGCCATTTCTTTTGAACCAGCATTGGTTCTACAAGTCAACAACAGTGAAACAGTAGCATACGACAATGTGCCATTCAAAGTGATTATGAGCAGTGATCTACAAGAATATCAATACAATGTAGATGGCACTGTGAATTATAGGATGGATGTTGAGGAGGTAATCTAATGCCTCGTGGTTTTTCAGATCCATTAAACACATATCTTGCAGGCAACACATTTACCAGTGTGTTGTTGTTGGAGATAGATATACCAGACAGTGGTGGTGTTTCAGAAACTGTGAGATACACCAACAATCCTTATGATTTAGATTACGCAGGCAACACATATTCTGCACAGGGTGAATTTATTTCTATCAGTGAAACACAATTGAACAGTGCTGTACAAATCAGTTCTGTCAACATAGCAATCAACGCCTTAACACTCAGCAACGTGCAGACTTTTGCCACATCAGAAATTATCAATCAAACAGTCAGCATCTACAGAGGATTTATTGATCCCAACACCAATGTGCTGTTGGGTGATTCAGCAGGTGAAAATGCATTCCTGTTGTTCAAAGGCAAAGTGGCAGGTTACTCAGTGACCAACAATCAAACCACAGCAGACATACAACTACAGGTCAGTTCACAGTTTGTGAACTTCAACAGAAAGAATGGACGCAGAACCAATCAAAACAATTTTCAAAGAGAACATCCAAATGATGCCAGCATGGAGTTTTCACACGAAGCATTGGCAGAAATAAAATGGGGTATAAAATAATGTTAAAACAAGCAAACATCTCACATTTCAATCAATTACAAGAATTATATCGTGTACACGCAGAAGAGGCCAACGTGTCAGGCAAGTTAAGTTTTGATATTGAGACAGCAATTGAATTAACCAAACAAAGACTGATAGAAGAACAGAGCAACATACTGTTGTACATCAGAGACGACAAAGTGATAGGTTACAGTGTGGTCAGTCTATCAGAACTAACATGGAATAGAGTAAGAATTGCCAACATAGAAATGTTTTTTATACATCCAGACTACAGACAAAAAATTAGCAGTCATAAATTTTTTGACCAAATAGAAGAATTTTTAAGAGACAAAGACGTTGAATTGTTGATGAGCGGTGTGTTTCTGTTTGACAATGATTACAATGTGGATGAAGAATATGTTGAACGTGCCAGTAAATATTTTGAAATGAAAAATATGAAATGGTGTGGTAACATGTACATTAAGGAGTTATAATGGGGTTTATTAAGAAACCAATCAAAGGAATAATAAAAGGCATCAAAAAAGTTGTCAAAGGCATAACATCTTTCGTGGGTGATGCTTTTGGATTCATAATCAAACCTTTTGGTTCTTTTGAAACACCAGACATTTCCGCAGAACAAGTTGCACAAGGTGTTAAGGTCACAAAATCAGGCACCAATGTGGGTATTCCTGTGGTGTATGGATTTAGACGAGTGGGTGGCACGATTGTACACGTGGAAACAGATGGCAACAGCAATCAATTTCTTCATGTGGTTTATGTCATATCTGAAGGTGAAATAGCAGGTGTTCACAGAATACGTTTGGACGACAATGAATTGTTGCCACATCCTGGTACCAGCAACACATACAATCATGGACAAGAATATACATCTACAACTGGTAGATATAAAGACAGAGTACGATTTCAAATATTCAACGGCACAGAAAATCAAGTTCAAAGCACACTGGCAAATGGATCACCCAGTTGGAACAACGGTGTAAGAAAATTACCAGGTGTTGCTTATGCGGCATTTAGATTTGAATGGAAAAATTCTAATCAAGCAGAAATAGATTCAAATCCATTTGGTGGTGGTGTGCCACAAATAACATTTGACGTGTTTGGTAAGAAAGTTTTTGATCTTACTTCAGTGACACCAGGCAGTGAAAATTTGCCAAACGATTATGCTGACTTAACTAAAAGTTATGTGGAGACAGATTTCAACAGACCAGGCACAAACCCAGCAAACTGTTTGTTAGACTACATGATGAATCCACGTTATGGATTAGGCATCAAAAAAGAAGACATACACACAGAAAGTTTTAGAATTGCGGCGGCAAAATATAACCAATTGGTAGATTTAGACCAAGATGGTAATTTTACGGAGTTTGTTTTAACCTGCAACACAGTGTTGACCACAGAAGCAAAACTGATAGACAATGTTAAACAATTGGTAGGTGGATGTAGAGGTGTAATGCCTTACGTGAGTGGTAGATACAAATTGAAAGTTGAAGATGGCGGCAATGATACAGACATCACCAGTGCCACAATCAACGTTGCTTTTGACGTGAGTAATTTTTACATCACAGGTTCAGTGACTTTAGGCGGAGAATCCAAAGTCAGCAAATACAACAATGTGTATGTGAATTACATAGATCCAGACAAAGAATTTAGCAGTCAACAAGCGGTATTCAGTCAGGCAGGAGATCAAGCAGTGGATGACGATGAAGAACTTTCAGGTGAATTTACTTTTTCTACAATCACCAATCCTTACATAGCACGTGAATTGGCAAGAATGATTTATTTGAAATCACGTAATCAAAGAACATTAAGTTTTACAGGCACACAAGAATTATTAAATGTTGAACCAGGTGACATCATCAGAATGTCAGAAGACATATTGGATCTAGATTTGCGTACATTCAGAGTGGTTGATATGAAATTGACCAACACAGGATTGGTAGAAATATCTGCTGTTGAACACACAGCATCAAACTATCCACACGTGTCTGGTGAACAGATTGAAATACCACCCACTGTGTATTTGCCAGATGAATATTCAGGTAGACCTTTACAGCGACCAGTGAGTGATCCACCAAAAGGTGTTAAACCACCTTATCCTACACCAGGCGATTCTGCAGGAGATCAACCAGCACCCACACCACCACCACCTTATGAACCAATTGACAAACCCAGCATTGACAAATTCTATTATTCATCTTTAAGAACCACACTGGATCCTACTAATCTATATGGTCGAAATATAGGAAGATATCACGGCATTGAACAAGAATATCCACCAACATTTCCACTGTTGGATTATGACACCACAAGATCAGGTGCTACTTCGCATGGACCTTATGACAAATTGTTCAACAACACAGTGACCATAGCACAATCCAATGTAAGAAAAGAAGTCATCTACAATCTAGAAGATCCTCAAGCAGGCATCTACACATTGGCAACAAGAGCAATTATCTTTTTGAATTTTCCTATGGAAAGCAGTATGGAAAAAATAATTATTGAAGCATATGATGGATTCAACAGAGTGGGCACATCTTATTCTGTGGATTATGCCAATCCTGTTTCACATCAACTGGGCGTACCTTATCTTATACAAAATGTACCTATTGGTGCCAGTCTAAATCCATCAGAAGATAGATATGCTAGATTCAGCGACAAAGGAGAAAACGGTACCGTAATTTTGCCACTCAACAAGAATTTTACATTCAAGATAAGAGCGATCAAACACATTCAGGGTGAAACACAAGAATATAGAATAGGCGGAGATTTTACTAGAGTTGGTTGGAATGACACACAGCAGTATATACTGAGAGGCACACGTTTGAAAGACAACGGACTTGAAGGTTTTATAAATTATATCAACAGCACTTACGGTTATGATGGTGCGGGATCACAAAATTTAGGAGGATAACATGCCAAGCAATGGTTTTTTTGATGTGGATACTGGCACACTACATGCTCGCAGTGTGGAAGGTTGGCAGGATTACACACAGTGGAGTTCTTTCACTTCATGGCAAGGCACACCTGGCAGTAATCTAGAGTTTACTACCAACATTATTGATGCAGGCACAGTGGATTATCACATGCCTCTTATCACTTGTGAAAGTGCGACTCCTATCACGATAGAAATGAGTCACAGCAGTACAGTTGATTCAACAGGTGGTGCTTTAGATTCACCAACAACTGTAACCATTTCACCCAACACCAGCAACATCACAGTGCCTTACGCAAGATTCTTCAAATTCAAAATTATACAAGGCACAGGAGACAGTGGTGCCGCACAAGATTCAGCAGGATCACCGCTACTCACACTGCGTGATCTCAATATTATTTTTAGAACACAAACCAGCACACTCACACAGAGCAATATAGACACCAGCACACTGGGTGGATCTACTGGGGCCAGAGAATTAACTTTCAATCAAACCACGGGCACCATCACAAACTGTCTCATACAACCGCACATCACAGGGTTGGATGATTCAGGTGGTGATCCTGTAAGACCTATAGTCTATATTGACAAATCCAGCACACCTATCGTGTTAAATATTTTTGATTTAGATTCTTACGGTAAAGCACGTAGAATAGATTGTACAATAGATGTACAAATTCAATATCTGCCACAACTACAGAGTGATGAGCAAGGACAAACGGAGATAGCATAATGGCATGGCCAACTAATAAACCAGATTCAAATAAATTTTCATCAGACACAGATTCAATCAAAGAATCAAGACCAGAACTCAACACCATGAGTCAGGCAGTGAATGACATTGTGGATTTTGTGGATACCACAGGCATAGATAATGATGAATTTTCTTTGTTGGTGTATAATCGAAACACAGGTAAATTACAGGTTGCTTCGGTAGGCACCAATATTAGTGTAGATGAAGATTCTGCTGGCAGACCTTTCATAATAGACAGTGCGGCGGGCACAGTTTCAAATCCACTTACAGCAGATCTAGACACAGACACATTCAACATAAAAACCAGAACCAATAGAGGCACGGATTTTAAAATTAGTAAATTGGGTGGTTTTGCTGGTGATTTCAGATTAGAATCAGAACAGACAAGGGTAATTGTTGGGGGAACTTCTGCGGCAGTTTTAAATCACGGTATCAGCGTTGACGCATTGAACATAGTGTTTGACCATTATGCTACAAATATAAATTCTGAAAATCAGATTAAGATGATTGCCAATCAAGACAGTGCTGGTTCGGATACAGGTCTTGATAAGATCGAAATAAGATCGGACCAACTGAACATTGACGCAGGTATCAGGTACAAAGAACAAGTATTTCAATTGCCTTTTGGAGTGAATCTCACACCCGATGTGGGACAGAATGGCAATCTGATGGAAATCACACTCACAAACAACACCACATTCGATGGATTTGCTAATGCTGAAAATGGACAATCTTTAACTTTGATCATAAGACAAGATGCTGTGGGCAACAGGACGCTGACAGAAAATCTAGACAGTGCTGGCAGAATGTTGTGGGCAGGAGGCATCAACACTCTGAGCACAGGTGCTAATGCTGTGGATGTTCTAACAGTCATGTATGTAGGAGGAATATACTACGCAAGTTTAAGCACCAACTTCAGTTAAAAAAGGTGTCTGTGAGCGTCATTGAGCTCGTTATACGGGCAAAAGAGAGGAACAAGAGTAAATGTATACAACAACCAAAACAATAAATAAAAACAACAAGGAGATCAGTTATGGCCTGGGGCACATCAAGTAATGTAATCACAACCAATTTGGATAGTGGCACAGATTCGCCAGCGGCGGCACGTGCAGATATCAAATCAGCATTAGACGAATTAAAAGCAGTTATTGACGGCAGAAACACTGCCAACGGTGTGGCAGGTTTGGATGCTTCATCCAAAATTAATGCCACTCAAATACCAGATGAAATCAATTCAACCACAGCAACAGATTTAACCATTGACCCCAGCACAGGCAAAGTAAAATTGGAAGAGATACTGAATCTCGCACCACAAACTGTGACGCAACTCAACGCAAGATCAGACATACAGCAGGGAGACATTGCTTTTTGTTCCAACGGCGATGGTGGCACAGAATGCCTTGCAGTGGCAGTGATTGAAGACGATTCAGCAGGAGCACCCACTTGGAAAGTGGTACAAATAGGGAGTGCAATCAGCACATAATGACTAGAAAATTGATCACCAGTTTGGAAAAGCGAATCTACAAGATAGAACGCACCTTGGACAAGATCATGAACAATCATCTCCACCACATTCAGGGTTACCAGATGTATATCCTGGCACTGACTGGATTGATTGTGACCATGCTGATTGGCATCTTCATTAAAGTGATGTAATGGGCAAACCCAAAATCACACACTCACACTACAGAGACAACTTCACCAAGTATTCTGCCAAACGCACCAAATACACCTCTGACTCCTTTCACCGGGAACACAATCAGTGTGGCATGTGCGGTGGCACCTCATTCAATCACGAAAGACCCCTGCCCACCACCAAAAGACCCGCATACTACAGGACCTATGGGTACAGAACAGATCGTGTGCAGTGGCGCATCAGATGTGCCAACAAATCCTGTTCAGAACCCTACGGTGTGATACTCAAACTGGAACTGTGGGATTCTGGAGGCGAATAAATATTTCAGTCTAACGTAGCATAGACATTAGTCCTTTGTGGATCAGCAACAACGGATAAGACTTGTCATCAAATCTCCAGTTGCTGATCCCTACACCAGGACACACATGGGGTGGAATTGGTCTTTTGCTTAAGACTCCGTTCATACAGATTCCATCCCGCCAATTTGCCCAAAAGACCCACTTATTGCTTGACTTTTTCAGAGAATTGCTATATAACAGTAGCAATGGCAATTACTTGTTTAAAAAAACACAATAAATGCCCTGTAAAGGCAATCAGACTCAATCAAGGCCCTCATTATGGCAAATTAATCTGTAAAAGGCATCACAAACACATACAATGGTTATCCAAGGCAGACTTTTTAACTTTGACTGATTTAGATTCTAAATTGGTTGAATTGGACGGGGTTAAAGAACGACCCAACCGCCAGAAACCCAAGGAAAGAGAATTACGATTCCAAAGGAAGTATGGGAATGTTTGGAACACTGTGTATTCTTATTCACAATAGACCCACTATTGATTAACTGCGTATCCAAGGGGTGATAACAAGGAGAGCGGGAGATACACACCAATCATCATGCGCCTAGCAGAGGTTATAAACAGCACACGCTGATAAACGATCAGGCAGGTGGCGAAGATTTTCGCTGTCTAAAAAAAATGCGTTCTGCTCTTTTCTCTATTGGCAATTGACCATTTGATTATGAATATATTATTAGTGATTGAACTCGTTTGCACTTCGTTCAATCATAAACAGTCAATTGTTCGCGTTGCTCACCAATTGACCTGTTTATTGATGTCTAACTAAAAAGAAATCAATATGAAGTGGTAATTTTGTATCACGAAAGGAATGAGTGATACAAATCACCATAGAATACACTTTGCGAAGCAAAGTGTTCAATGCTGTTCAACTCTAAAAGAGATTGCTAGACTGATTCCTTTTTTTATGACTGGAGCGCCTCTATCACATAAATACTGATGGCAGTGGTTCCTATCTAATGCCATTGAAAAAAACCACTGTTCTATATCCTATACGATGGAGTGTGGGGTTCCAGATCTACCCATTTGTTTCCCCCACACTCTTAAATATTGATGATGGCAACGTACACCATACACACTGGAGACAATCAGCAGATCTTGGATCTCTATCCCAATGACCACTTTGATGCCATCATCACAGATCCACCCTACGGCATAGAATTTTTAGGCAAAGATTGGGATCAAAACACAGGTGCAATCAACACCTGGCGTCAGTGTTTGCGAGTGTTGAAACCAGGCGGTCACTTGTTGGCATTTTCAGCGGCGCGAACCTATCATCATCTTGCCTCCAACATAGAATCAGTGGGATTTGAAATAAGAGATCAACTGATGTGGTTGTATGCTTCAGGATTTCCCAAGGCACAGGATGTGGGCAAAGCAATACAGAGAAGACAGGGTGTGGAAGAATACGAAGGATTTGTAGATACAACTAAAAACGCAGGATTTGGACAAACAGATCACGCCCGTGTGAGAGCAGGTGTTGAATGGAGCACCAAAGAAACACAGGTAGGCAAAGCAAAATGCACATCACCAGAGGCACAGCAATGGTCGGGTTGGAAGACAGCACTGAAACCAGCACACGAACCCATAGTGATGGCACGCAAACCGTTTCGAGGTAGCACCATTGATAATGTGTTGTCACACGGAGTAGGCGCACTCAACATAGACGCCACACGAGTAGAAGAAAAATTCCCCTCCAATGTGTTGGGCGAAGTGACAGGTTATCAGAAGTTCTTCTATTCACCCAAAATTTCAAGACGAGAGCGACACTGTGGATTTGAACAGGATCAAGTGGTGGGCAACAATCACCCCACTGTGAAACCAGTGGCATTGATGAGATATTTGATCCGTTTGGTAACACCACCCAACAGCACTGTGTTGGATCCATTCACAGGATCAGGTTCCACAGGCCTGGCGGCGTGTGAATTGGGACACACTTTTGTAGGATGTGAATTGGACCCACACTATGTCACAATAGCAAAACGCAGAATAGAGGGGTGGTGCAAACCCCAAGATCACAGCACATACAAAGACTTGTTTGAAGATGAATAAACTGTGGCACGATCAATTCACAGGCGCAGGTGCAGGAGTGGGCAAACAGATGCCACACACACTGAATTGGATACAGCACTATGGGTTGCAACACAGTTACTTGTGGGACTATGGATGCGGCAAGGGTGGCACTATGACATGGTTGAAATCACTGATACCCACTGTGCGAATAGACGGAGTGGACCCACACACGCACAATTACAATGTGATACCCCACACAAAACCAGATGCTGTGTATTCACAGGACGTGCTGGAACATCTCACAGAACAGGAACTGATGGAATGGCAACAGTGGATCACCACACAGCGACCCCCACGCAGTCAAGCAAAACGATGGCATCACAGTCACATCATTGACACCACACCCGCCAAAAAGCGACTACCCACAGGAGAAAACGCACACAGAACACTGAGAACTCCCACTGAGTGGATGGAGTGGTTTGAACAGTTCTCCCAAATAGAAAGAGTTCAGGTGTGGAATCAACCAGATAGACTGTGGGGTGAGCGTGTGAGAGTGGTAATTTGGTGTGAAATTGGATAGGTGATTTGGTGTGACAAGGTGTTGCTGATCAGCAACAGTGTTGTATTTTTACAACACCTGTGTATATTAAATTGGTAGGTCCCCACTTCTCAATCTGTCAAAACCTCTCTCCCAAAGGTGATTGGGGGATTTTGATACCGTGCTCACCAGAATATCAACCCAACCAACCACTTCTGATGGTTCAAATGGTGTCTAATTCTTAAGGATATGATTGCCCACAATGCGATATTGGGGCAGATGTGTGTCAAGAAACTGCTCTGAGAATGATCCTGACTGATGCCACTGAGAACACTGGGTCAGGAGTAGGGCCACAACCAAAATGAACATGAAACGTTGCGCCATACTCCTCCCCACCATGATATGTCAGAACCATGCGAGACAGTCCCGCACAGTTAATCATAGTATAGCACCACCCTGGGGACTCTGTCAATGGTTCAGATTACCAAAATCAGAGTGGGCGGGGTGGGGGAATGGGAAGGATACCCCTCCCAATGACAGCACGGGAGAGGCACCTAAAATAATGCCAATGATGGAGAGGATCTCCAACATCTGCAGTCTCAGTATAGCATCACCCTGGTGGAGAGTCAAGCGGTTTCTTTACCGTTTTCACTCTGACAAGGGTGGCATCAGGGTGCGGGATCCTGTGGGGGCACTGTGGGGGCACCGTAAGAAATGGGTTGACTGAGTGGGTGAGTGATGTTATACTGTTGGACCCGTCCGGCAC
>JGI10211J34971_10002279_pt1 | contig 15714 bp, 13 predicted proteins | sample Etolagsediment_FD_34971 | JGI IMG/M metagenome (IMG submission 34971) | reverse complement strand
AGAATTAAAGACATTGAACTTGAACTCACCATCGCGTTTTGCCAGGGCCGGAATGATCACGTTTTGCAACAGCGTCAGGGCCGGAAAAATTTCCGGCGTCTGAAACACCCGCGCAACACCGATTTGGTTGATCTCGTAAGGGGTTTTACCCGTGAGAACGGTGTTACCAAACATCACCGTGCCGCTGTCGGGCGCCAGGCGGCCAACACACACGTTCAGCAACGTTGACTTCCCCGCACCGTTAGGACCGATGATGGCGTGGGTTTTGCCTTCTTCGATTTCCAGATTGATGTTGCTCAGTGCCTGCAGACCGCCAAAGGTTTTTTGCACGCCAGTGACGCTGAGGACGATCTTTTTCTGCTCTTCCATCGCCTTAACCCTCACTTGTCTGTGCTTTGGCCGAAGCCGGAGTATTGTGGTCATCAGGTTTTGAACGATCCTTCGTGAACAGTCCAATAAACCGGGTCCAACCTTCCATGATGCCACCGGGCAGGAAGATCACGATAACCATGAACAACGCGCCCAAGGTCAGATGCCAGCCTTCACCCACAAACGGGTTGACCAAAAACACCATGATGTTTTCAAAGAAATCAGGCAGGAACGAGAAGATCTCGTGCAAGACTTGTTCGTTGTAAGACGAGAAGATGTTTTCGAAGTACTTGATCAAACCAGCACCGAGCAAAGGACCGATCAACGTACCGACGCCGCCCAAAATGGTCATCAACACCACTTCACCGGATGCCGTCCATTGCATGCGTTCCGCACCCGCAAGCGGATCGGTAATCGCCATCAAAGATCCCGCCAAACCGGCGTACATCCCTGAGATCACAAACGCCGCCAACAGATAAGGACGGGTGTTGAAACCGGTGTAATTCATACGCACTTGGTTGGATTTGATCGCCCGCAACTTCAAACCGAACGGCGAGCGGAAAATGCGCAACGAGATGAAAAACGCAATGATCAACAAGACCGCACAGAAGTAAAACCCCGGATAACCGCTGAGCTTCATCCCAAACAATTCGGTAATGGGCAGCCCCGTCGTTTCAGCCGCGGCATCAAAAATGCGCGGATCGTTCTGGGTCAACTGCAAGCCCGTTTCACCGTTGGTGATCGGCGTCAGCACCGAGTACGCCATGTTGTAAGACATTTGCGCGAACGCCAACGTCAAGATCGAGAAATAGATCCCCGAACGGCGCAGGCACAAAAACCCGATGACGACGGCAAACAAGCCCGCAATCAACGTGCCCGCAATGACCGCCGGAATGACGTTCATGGTGAGAAGTTTAAACGACCAAACAGCTGAATAGGAGCCAACGCCCAAAAACACGGCGTGACCGAACGACAGATAACCTGTCAGTCCAAACAGAATGTTGAAGCCAATGGCGAAGATGCCGAAAATTGCAAATTTCTGCAAAAGATCGGGGTATGCAGCGCCAATCGGGTCCAGCCAAATCGGCATGGTCAACACGGCGGTTGTAAAGACGGCCATAATCAGCAGGTCTTTGCGTGTGCTTTGAATGCTCATGTTCTTAGCTCTCCATCACACCCTTGCGACCCATCAAACCACGCGGACGGACCAAGATGATAACCACGGCAACCAGATAAATGATGATCTGATCGATGCCAGGAAGGAATTGTTTGATCTCGTTCATCGATGCAAACGATTGCAAGATGCCGAGCAAGAAGCCTGCAGCCACGGCGCCGGGCAGCGAGCCCATGCCGCCAACCACGACCACCACAAACGACAGGACCAAGAAGTCCATGCCCATGTGATAATCCGGAGGCAACACCGGCGTGTACATCACACCGGCCAAACCAGCGACCACTGCGGCCAAGGCGAACACAATGGTGAAGCGGCGCTGAATGTTGATGCCCAGCAAACCCACCGTATCGCGATCCGCCATACCGGCGCGCACCACCATGCCGTAAGTGGTGTACTGCAAGAAGGCAAACACGCCACCAATCACCACGATTGCAAAGCAGAAGTAGATCAGACGCCACCACGGGTAAACCAGCGTATCGCTGAGCCCCAGCATGGTGCCGACATTGGCGCTGCCCGACACGATTTCCGGAATAGCCTGCGGAATGGGGTTGGCGCCGAAGAAATGGCGGATAATTTCTTGAATGACGATGGCCAAGCCAAAGGTCACGAGAATTTGTTCTGCGTGGGTGCGCTTGTAAAAGAACCGGATCAGACCGCGTTCCATCACCACACCCACAAGTGCCATAACCGGTATGGCGATCAAGATGGACAAAGGCACCGAATATTCAATAATCGTTGTGCCCGTGTCACCCCACCACAGTTCGAGATAGGGGGTTTCCTTGTAGGCCTCAAAGAAGGTCACGCTCATATCGCGGACGCGGGCCGAAATTGTGAGAAGTTTTTGCACAGTTACCGCGCAAAACGCACCCATCATGAACAATGCACCGTGCGCAAAGTTCACAATTCCGAGTGTGCCGAAGGCAAGTGTCAGGCCTAGGGCGATCAGCGCATAGGCTCCGCCTTTATCTAGACCGTTCAAAATTTGAATAACGATAGCGTCCATGATGACCAACCGCCTTTTCAGCGTTCATTGATCGCAAGCAACCGCCTGCGTCTATATTGGGGGCAGTATTTCGTAGATTAGGCTGTGACACCGACCCCTAAGGGCCGATGTCACGCGAGGCCTAATGCAGACTACATTGCGACTTCGTACGGGCCAAGCTCACCGCCGAAGATCGCCGGATCGTACTCAACCTGTGAACGCGGCACTTCCTGCACCACGTCCAGAAGATCGAACTGGGACGTCGGGTTTTGGTTACCGCGCACGACCAAGACGCTCTTGAAGCACTGGTGATCAGCGGCGCGATATTCGGTTTCGCCGTTGCCCATGCCGTCGAACTTGAAGCCTTCCAGAGCTTTGATGACGGGAATGGGATTGAACGTGCCAGCCATTTCGCATGCGTTGGCATACAGCAGCGCCTGAACGTAGCAGGTGTGTGCAGCCATTGACGGCGGGAAGCCGTATTCAGCACCGAACGACTTAACAAAAGCCTGAGAACCGGCATCGGTCAAAGACCAGTTCCAGTTTGTGGTGCCCAAGATGCCTTTAATGTTGGGACCAGCGCCCTGCGCCATCAGACGCGAGAACAACGGAACGACGATCTCAAACTGTTTGCCGTTGACTTGCTTGTCACGCAGACCAAACTGAACAGCCTGGGTCAACGAGTTGATCATGTCTTTACCGTAGTGGTTCAAGATCAGAACGTCAGCGCCGGAGTTCAAAACCGGGGTGATGTACTGAGAGAAGTCACCGGCACCAACCGGGGTGCGCACGGTGTTGACCGTCTGCCAGCCCAAAGCTTCGGTGGTGTTTTTGATCGATTCTTCCTGAGTCCAGCCCCAGGTGTAATCGGCGGTCAGGTGATAAGCGCGACGTTCTTTGCCGTACTCTTTTTCCAACACCGGGCCAAGCGCAGCGCCGGACATGTAGGCGTTGAAGAAATGACGGAAGCCATAACGCTTTTTGTCTTTACCCGTGGTGTCGTTGGAGTGGGTGAGACCGGCCATGAAGATCGTGCCCATTTCTTGGCACAGGCCCTGAACGGCAACAGCAACACCGGAAGAAGAACCGCCGGTGATCATCAATGCGCCGTCTTTTTCAATCATGCGCTTGGCAGATGCACGTGCAGCGTCAGACTTGGTCTGCGTATCGCCCGTCACGTATTCAACTTTTTTGCCCAGAACGCCATTGCCCTTCAAAGACAGCGGCTTCATGGTGTTCAGCATGCCGCCGTCACCTTCGCCGTTGATGTGCTTGACGGCAAGTTTGTAGGCGCGCAGTTCGTCAGCGCCTTCGTCAGCATACGCGCCGGTCTGCGGCACGTTGAAACCAAACGTCACGCTTTTTGCGGCACCTGGATCGTTACGGAAACCAGCAGCATGTGCTTTGCTAGAGAAAATGGTCGGTGTAGCAAGAACCAAGCCGGACGCAGCGCCCGCCTTCAAAACACTACGACGCGAAACGCCTCCGGATTTACCCCGAGAAATATCAGACATGTTTTAACTCCCTGATTGTTATAAGTCCCCGCCCCCCGGCTCAATCCGGAGAATACGGCTGTGTTCTTTATGAGGGGAGGCCTTGGGGAGGTCCGCGTTTATTATTTTTCGCCTGTAATCCCTCGTTCACAGTGACAGTCAACAATTTTCACGATTCACGCGTCTAAGTCGACAACATTTTGCTTTTTCTTACGTTTTCATGTTAACTTTGAAAACAACAATGTTGTAAATATGTAAACGGTGTAAACTTTCAGGGTTTGTGTAGATGGTGAAAAATATCATGTTGGGCACACGTTTGCGCCGATTGCGCAACGATCGTGGCATGTCACAAGTTAAACTCGCAGATCAGCTTGGTATTTCTGCCAGTTATCTCAACCTTATTGAACACAATCGCCGCACCCTCACCGTGCCGCTGTTGCTGCGCCTCAGCCAGATTCTCGAAGTTGATCCCCAGGTTTTCTCCCCCCAGCAAGAAAACATCCTCAGCGCGCAAGTTGTGGAAACGCTGCACGATCCCATGTTTGCCGATCTCCACTTAAGCGATGTCGATATCGGCGCCCTGGTCGCAGATACGCCGCAATTGTGCCAGGCCGTGCAAAAAGCGTATGGGGCCTACCGCAAAGCCCATGACGATTTACAAATGGTCAGTGAGCGCCTGGCCCAAGACCCCGTGATTTCCAACGCCGGATATCGCTTGCGGATGTTGTTGACGTCAATCTTGTCGTTTTCGGAAATTCTCCACGACACCGACGATTTGAGCGACAACGAACGTCAGGATTTTTCCAAAATCGTCATGAACGAAACGGAGAACCTTTCGGAAGCCGTCACCGACATGCTGGGCCTCATCACCGGCGATGGACTGATGAACGTTGCGGGCGGACTGTCGCCCACCGAAGCGGTCACGGACTTTATGCAAGCCAACAACAATCACTTTCTGGAGCTGGAAGAGGCCGCAACGGAATTGCGCCAACAAGCCGGCTTGGACGGCCGTGCGCCTTACCTGCGCCTTGCTGGATTTTTGCAAGAACGCCATGGTGTCCGCGTCGAAACCGCTGGCCCTGAACAGCACGAAACCGCCGCCACGGTGTATGATGAAGAAAATCGGCTGCTGATCATATCGCGCGCGCTCCCCCAACCCAGCGTCAATTTTCACTTGGCCCTCTTTGCCGGAAAGCTGTCGTACGGTCCCCAGTTGGAACGTCTCGTCAATGTGCCGGAGCTCCCCAACGAGGCCGCCCGCAGGCGCGGCATCGCGGCGCTGGCGAACTATTTTGCCGGAGCCTGCTTAATGCCCTACACCGACATGCTCAGCGCCGCAGAAGAAACCCGTTACGACATCGGCCAATTGCGCCAGCACTTTTCCGCCACCTTTGAACAAGTTTGTCACCGCCTCACCACGCTGCGCAATCCCAGCGCTTCGGGCATTCCCTTGCATTTGATCCGGGTTGACGTGGCGGGCAATATTTCCAAGCGCTTCAGCGCATCGGGTTTGCGCATCCCCAAATACGGCAGCGCTTGTCCGCGGTGGGTCGTGCACCATGCCTTCATGACGCCGGGACGCATTTGCACCCAGATGGACCGCATGTCCGACGGCTCACGCTACTTCAATGTAGCTCGCACCGTCAGCAAGCCTGTGCTCAATTACCGCCAGCCGCAAAGTCATTACGCGGTGTCGATTGGCTGTGAAATCAACGATGCCAGGCGGATGATTTATTCCGACGGTCTTGACCTGGACCATGCCAAAACGCCTGTATTGGTGGGGGTCGCCTGTCGTTTGTGTGATCGCCTAGACTGCGCCCAGCGTGCCGCACCGCCGCCGCCGCAAGCCATAGCGTCGCAAACCCGGCGCGGGCGAAACATTTCACCGGGCATTGGGGAAAGTTAAGACGTCACCGAACGGCATGCCACCCACGCTTGGCCAAAGCTCAGCCCGCCATCGCCCGGCGGCAAGGCTTGAGGTTTGTAAACGGACAGCCCATTGATCAATAACCGCTGTTCCAACCCTTCGGCCAAGATCCGGTTTTGCAGGCACCCGCCGGACAAGGCGATTTGCTGCACCCCTGAAGTCTCCGCCAAGCGCTCAGTCCAATCCGCCAGCGCTTCGATCAGGGTGCCATGAAAAAGGTTCGCCCCAGCAATGGGGTCTAAATCCGCAATATTGGCCAATAACGGCGACAGATCCAACGTTCCACCCTCAATCCGCCAACCGTCTTTCAGAACTTGAACCGCCGTCACCAAGGCTTCCAATTTCATCGGCGCTTGACCGTCATAACTGGCGATGGGCTGAACGTTCAAAAGCCCCGCCGCCGCATCGAACAAGCGCCCACAACTGGTCGACGGCACAACATGAACGTTGCGCGCCAACATTTGCTTGAGCAGCCCGCTATCGCCCAAATGACCGTAGCGCGCTTCGATTTCATCCCCGCGCCCCAGTTGATGCAAAACGGCCGCGCCAATGCGCCACGGCGCACGAAAGGCACTTTCGCCCCCCGGCAGCGGCAACGGAGCCAAATGGCCGAGGCGCGTGTACCCGGCACCGTTCACCAACAAGGCTTCACCACCCCAATTGAGCGGACCTTCCCCCCCGCCCTCGCCCTCACCCACGCCCTCGCCCAGGCCAAACCCATCCAACGCCAGCCCCAACACGGGACCTTTAAGACCATGCTCCGCCACCACCGCCGCCACGTGGGCGTGGTGGTGTTGCACGCCAAGGACAGGAATGGACAGCTCATCGCCAAGCCCTTTGGCAAAGCGGGTCGCGTAAAAATCGGGATGCAGGTCATGCGCCACCCACTGGGGCTGCACCTCGGTGATGGACAGCATGTGGCGGACGGTTTCTTCAAAAAAGATCAGCCCTTGGGGGGTATCCAAATCCCCGATGTGCTGAGAAACAAAAGCCTGATCGCCCCGGGTCACGCAAATGGTGGATTTCAGATGACCGCCCACGGCCAGCCCCGGCGGCACCGCGTGGGGCAATTTCAGCGGCAGCGGCACATAGCCCCGAGCGCGGCGGATAAACGTCGGCGCGCCCCCGATCATGCGCACCACGCTGTCATCGGTGCGCAACAAGATATCACGGTCATGCGACACAATGGCGTCGGCAATGCCGTCCAAACGCCGCTCGGCTTCTTCATTGCCGATCACCAAAGGCTCACCGCCCGGATTTGCACTGGTCATCACCAAGGCCAAGTCTTGAAACGCGTCCAGCCATGCCGTGCCCCGCGGCTGTCCGGCGTACGCATGAAACAACAAATAATGAATGGGCGTATAGGGCAACATCACGCCAATCTCAGCCAGACCCGGCGCGATGGACGGTGCCAAGTCTGACGAATGGCTTTTGGGCACGATCACAATGGGGCGTGCGGTTGAACGCAGCTGCGCCTCGGCCACCAAATCAAGATTTACGTATTTTTGCAGCGATGCGCTGTTCACCGCCATGATCGCGAACGGTTTTTCTTCACGGTTTTTGCGTTCGCGCAAGCGCACCACGGCATCTTCATTGTGGGCATCACAGACAATGTGAAAGCCGCCCAGCCCCTTAATGGCGAGAATTTCACCGGCTTTTAGGCGCCGGACAATCTCTTCAGGTTCCATGGATAATTTCGGCCCACACACCGGACAGGCCACCGGTTGGGCATGAAAGCGGCGATCATATGGATCGGTGTATTCGGCGGCGCACTCGGGACACATCTCAAAAGCGGCCATGGACGTCGAGGGCCGGTCATAGGGCAACTGGCGGGTGATGGTAAAACGCGGGCCACAGTGGGTGCAGTTGATAAAGGGATANCCAAAATGGCGATCATTGGGGTCGAACAATTCATCAAGGCAGGCGTCGCACACGGCGGCGTCGGGCGGAACGGAGGTCCCCACCAAGCCCTTTTTGCTTTGGCGGATTTCGAAGACGCTTTCCCCCTCTACGTCCACATCATCAACCAACACCGCGTCAAGGTGCGCCAGCGGCGGAGCCTCTTCGCCCAGCGCTTTCAAAAACGCAGCCACATGGCTCACGCCGCCTTCAACCTCCAGCAACACACCGTCGCCGTCGTTCAGGACCCACCCCCCCAGCATAAAGCGGCCCGCCAAGCCGTTGACAAACGGGCGAAAGCCGACCCCTTGAACGATGCCACGCACCCGCACATGAACGCGTCTTTGAAGTTCGGGTGAGATCATTTCAATCGATGTCCAAATTTTGCTTTAACAACACATCCGGTCGGTCGGTGAACACGCCATCCACCCCCCACGAAAACAACGCCTGCGCCCGAGCGGGATCGTTGACAGTGAAAACGTGCACACGGAGGCCTTCGTCGTGAACACTTTGGACCAGTTCGGGGGTCACAAACGGATCATGGCAATGCAACGCAACGCAGCCCCACTGGGCCATGCGCTGCCGCCAATCGGCGGGCACCGCATCGGTGAGGTATCCCGTCGCCACGGCTGGCATCAACACGGTGAACATATCCATGGCCAAGGCATTGAAGGACGTCACCACCAGAGCATCGATGCAAGATGCGTTTTTTTGCAAGACGGCGACGACGGCCGCCACCGTCGGCTGTTCCCAGCCCGCCGTGGGTTTGATTTCCAGGTTCACCCTCACGCCCTGCACCAGCGCCCAATCCAGCGCCGCGCTGAGGGTCGCGATGCGCTCCCCTGCAAATTCGGGAGCAAACCAGCTGCCAACGTCGAGGGCTTGCAGCTGGGTCAAAGATTTTAAGATCACCGGGCCGCTGCCATTGCTACAGCGCAGAAGGTCGTCGTCGTGCATCAATACGGCAACCCCATCAGAGCTGACGGTGACGTCAAATTCAACCGCCCGCGCACCCAGGGCATAAGCCTTTTCAAAGGCCGCCAGGGTGTTTTCCGGGGCCAAACCACTGGCACCGCGATGGGCGATGATTTTGCCCAGATATCCTGTGTTGGACGCATGACTTGGTGAGCGGACCGACATTCAAAGCCTCAAGGCAAACGGGGGACGTTTCTGGAGTATGACGGACAAGCACTCCAAAAAACAACCCCGCCGGATGCACGTGCACCCGGCGGAGTCAGGAGATGGTTATGACAACGTTGCCGTTTATTGGCTATTTGGTTTTCCGACGTTGGAACTTCCAACGTTGGGGATACCCTCAACGTTCTGAATTCCAGCGGGCAATTCATGCGCGATGCCTTTATGGCAGTCGATACAGGTCATGCCATTATCAATGGCTTCTTCATGACGGCCGCGGGAGCGTTTTTCCTGCACGACAAAATCCATGAATTCAAAGTTATGGCAGTTACGGCATTCACGTGAATCCGTTTCTTTCATCACTTTCCAGACATTCTTCGCCAGTTCTAGGCGCTTGCCCTCATATTTTTCGCGAGTATCGATGGTGCCCAAGAAATGATGCAACAATTCATTCGACGCCTGAATTTTACGGGCCATTTTATGCACCCAGGTTTTTGGTACGTGGCAATCCGGACACGTTGCGCGCACCCCAGTGCGGTTTGAATAGTGAACCGTTTGCTTGTATTCGCGGTAAACGTTGGTTTCCATTTCATGACACGTAATACAGAATGATTCCGTATTTGTCATTTCCAAGGACCAGTTGAAGCCACCCCAAAACAGGATGCCGCTAAAAAATCCAACCACCAGAAGTGTCCCCATGGCGTAACGCGCGGTGGGGCGGCGAAGCCCTTTCCACATCCGGCCCAGGAATGAATTGCTGTCTTCGTTCGAGGCGCTCATAGCTTATCCCCCCTCTCGCATGTGTGTGCTGACCCCATCTGAGGGAGTCGTCTCTATTTGGGACACGATCGACATCACTTCATCTCACTCGACGAAGTGAACGTGTTGGGTACAAGCGCTTGAGCTTGGGCCTGCGGAACGTGACACTGATTACAGAACCAACGGCTGCCAGACACTTTGTTCAGGCGCACACCAGTCGGACTGACGTAATGCGTTTCACTGATTTTAGGCGCATTCGCCTCTACGTTCTGCGGCCAATCGTGGCAGCCTAGGCACTGATTTGCTTTCAGATCGATTTCGTATTTATCGATATTGTGCGGAATCAACGGCGGCTGTTGACGGTAGTTGCGGGTAAACCGCTTACCGGTATCTTGCCGGTTGAGATCGGCCGCAGCCACATCTTCATCAATTGCCGCAACACCACGTAGCGACAGCACAGTTTCCCCCGCATATGCACCGCTTACGTTCACGAACGCCGCAAATGCCCAAACGACCACTGCTAAGGTCGTTATCTTGATCCAAGTCTTCATGACCAGTCTCCCTTTCTAGCCCTGATGGGCATAACCATCTACGCAGCGCTCAGGCCGCGTGCCGATCCGTTGAAATCATTTTGTCTTTATCGTTAAACTTGTCATCCGTTGATGCATTGTTGAAGCGCACATCAAAGGCAAAAACATCTTTGGAACACACATCGATGCAACGCCCGCAGTTGGTGCAATCGCCCGACAGAATAACCGGGCCCACCCCACCGTCTGCACCGCGCAACGCGGGCGTGATCACGTGGGGCTCAGGACATATGGCGTAACAGTCCATGCAGTCGTTACAGGCTTGACGCTTGGCGGCGGAAACGCGCACCAAACTCACCTTGCCGAGCAGTCCGTAAAACGCACCCATGGGACACAAATGCCCACACCAACCACGCCGACTGACCACCAAATCATACAAGAATATCGCCAGCGCCACCGTCCAGACATAGCCAACGCCGTAGACCAAGCCCCGATGCAAAATCGTGACCGGGTTCAAAAGCTCCCACGCCATTACGCCGGTGATCAACGCCGTCACCATGACCGAAGCCAAAATCCACAACCGTGTTTCACGTCCAGGCTGCCAACCTTTGGACAAGTCGAACCGCCTGACCAACCACAAAGACGCGTCGGTAACGATGTTCATCGGGCAAACAAACGAACAATACGCTCGACCGCCCACCAGTGCATAAAACACCAAGACGATGGCCGCGCCGATCAGGGCCGTTCCCGCCGCCAAGTGCCCCGCCAACAAACTTTGCAGGAGGATGAACGGATCGGACAAGGGCACGGCGCCCAAAATCAAACTGGATGTCAGGCTGCCTTTTAAAATCCACTCCCCCGTGAAAGGGACCAACAGCGGACTGGCCAAAAACAACGCCAAGATGCTCAATTGCACGGCACGACGCACCAACAGCCACTTGTGGGCCGCCAGCCAACCATGGGCTTTCACGGCGTCAAATCCGGGATAGGTTTTTGCGCTCATTTACCCTTCCCCCCCAAAGTCGCCCCTGAATTGAAGGGTGAGTTTTGCGGCAATCTATCGGGAAGATCGACAATGCCCTCGATGAGGGATTGTCCTTTATTTTCTTTTTCCACCCAGCCCAAACGATAGTGTTCGCCGATGCGTCCCTTGGCCAAGGGACGCGGGAACACCCGAATGGCGGCGGTTTCCAAAACGCAAGAACGTTCACATTTTCCACATCCTGTGCATTTGTCAGAATGCACCGTGGGAATGAACATGGCGTGTTTGCCGGTACGTTCATTGTGATGGCGTTCCAGCGTGATGGCTTCGTCAATTACCGGGCAGACGCGGTAGCAAACGTCACACCGCAGCCCTAATAAATTAAGACACGTTTCTTCATCCACCAAAACCGCCAAGCCCATATCGGCGTCGTCGATTTTGGTCAAGTTCGGATCAAGCGCACCCGTCGGGCAAGCTTTGACGCACGGAATATCGTCGCACATTTCGCACGGCGCACGACGGGCGACAAAATAAGGTGTCCCCACCGGAACGTCTTGACCGATGTCGGCAAGGCTCAAGGTCGGATAAGGGCAGTCCCGCACGCACAAACCGCACCGTATGCACGACGCCAGAAAATCAGCCTCTGGCCCCGCGCCCGGTGGACGCAACGCTTGTGCCGGGAGGGATTGAGCCTGACGGGCAAACAGCCCCACCACCAAGCTCAGCGCACCCACCCCACCGGCAGCCCTGGCCATATTGGCCAGGAACCGACGGCGCGATTGCGCACTTGCAGGGGATGTAGACGGTTCGCCCATCGTGACGTTCCTGACCCTTTTCTATCTGCTTACCATCAAGCGACCGTTAAGCCCGCACCACGCGGCACGCACACTTTTTGTAATCCGTTTCTTTGGAAAGCGGATCGGTCGCGTCCAAGGTCAACTTGTTGACCAACTGCCCGGCATCAAACCACGGCATGAACACCAAACCCCGAGGCGGCTTGTTACGCCCGCGCGTTTCAACGCGGGAGGTCACTTCACCACGACGTGTCTGAATTTTAACTTCCTGACCGCGTTTGAGTTTCCGTTCCTTGGCGTCTTCCGGGTGCATGTAGATCTTCGCATCAGGATAGGCGCGATACAATTCCGGAACGCGACGCGTCATAGAACCGGAGTGCCAATGTTCCAACACACGCCCCGTGCTCAACCACAGATCAAATTCTTTATCCGGGCTTTCGGCAGCAGGCTCAAACGGGGCAAAGATGATCGCCGCACGGCCATCAGGTTTGCCATAGAAGTTAATACCTTCGCCTGGCTTAACGTGTTTGTCGTAGCCTTCACGGAAACGCCACAAGGTCTCTTGACCATCCAGCACCGGCCAGCGCAAACCGCGGGCGTTGTGATAGGCTTCAAACGGCGCCATTTCGTGGCCCTTTTTCGGTCCGCTCCACTGGAACTCCCGATATTCTTCAAAGAGGCCTTTCTGTACGTAAAAGCCGAAGTCTTTGGATTCCGCGTTGTTGTAGACGTTACCCGCATTATCGGTGATCTCTTGCACCGGGAACTTGTCCGTGTGACCGTTTCTGAACAGAACTTCGTACAGCGTCTTGCCGCTCAATTCCGGCTTCAGCGCGATCAGGTCTGCAGGCCACACCTCTTCAACTTTGAAGCGCTTGGAAAATTCAATCACTTGCCACATGTCGGACTTTGCTTCGCCCGGTGCATCAACTTGCTGACGCCAAAATTGGGTGCGGCGTTCCGCATTGCCGTAAGCGCCTTCTTTTTCCATCCACATGGCGGTGGGCAAAATCAAATCGGCGGCCATGGCGGTGACGGTCGGATAAGGATCGGAAACCGTGATGAAGTTTTCCGGGTTGCGATAACCGGGATAGGTTTCTTCGTTCATGTTGGCGGCGGCTTGCATGTTGTTGTTGCACTGAACCCAGTACGCATTCAACTTGCCGTCTTTCAGCATGCGGTTTTGCAACACGGCGTGATAGCCGGGTTTCTCAGGAATAGTCCCTTTGGGCAATCCCCAGGTGGTTTCCGCAAAGTCGCGATGCTTTTCGTTCATCACCACCAAGTCGGCCGGCAAGCGGTGGGCAAAGGTACCGACTTCACGTGCGGTGCCGCACGCAGACGGCTGACCGGTGAGCGAGAACGGGCTGTTGCCGGGTTCAGAGATTTTGCCCATCAACAGATGGATGTTATACACCAGGCCGTTCACCCACACACCGCGGGTGTGCTGATTGAAGCCCATGGTCCAGAACGACGTGACCTTTTTGTTCGGGTCCGCATAGGCTTTGGCCAGACGTTCCAATTGTTCCGCAGGAACGCCGGACATTTCGCTGGTTTTTTCCAACGTATATTCAGCGACCATGGCGGCGTATTCGTCAAACGTGACTTTGTCGAATTTGCCCTTGTCCGGGTTTTTCGCGGCTTTTTGCAACGGATGTTCCGGACGAAAGCCATAACCGATATCGGTTGTGGTGGCGTTGAAGTTCACGTGCTTGTCGATGAAGTCTTGGTTATAGGCTTTGTTTTGAATGATGTAGTTGGCGATGTAGTTGGCGATCGCCAAATCGGTTTGCGGCGTGAACACCATACCGTTGTCGGCCAGCTCAAAAGACCTGTGCTCAAACGTCGACATGACGTGAACTTCGCAGCCCTCTCTGGTCAGACGCGTGTCGGTCAAACGCGACCACAAAATGGGGTGCATTTCCGCCATATTGGCGCCCCACAGAACGAACACATCGGCGTGCTCAAGATCATCATAACAGCCCATCGGCTCATCAATACCGAACGCGCGCATGAACGCGCCAACCGCGGACGCCATGCAATGGCGCGCGTTGGGATCGATGTTGTTGGACCGCATCCCGCCCTTCATGAACTTAGATGCAGAGTAGCCTTCCCAAATGGTCCACTGACCGGAACCGAACATGCCGACTGAGGTCGGACCTTTTTTCTTGATGGCCTCTTTCCATTTGTCAGCCATGACGTCAAAGGCTTCATCCCAGGACACTTCCTCGAACTGACCTTCTTTGTCGTACACACCCTTGGTTTTGCGCAACAAAGGCTTGGTCAGGCGATCTTTGCCGTACATGATCTTCGACAGGAAGTAGCCCTTGATGCAGTTGAGGCCCTTGTTGACCGGTGCGTCGGGATCACCTTGGGTCGCGACGATACGACCCTGTTTGGTGCCAACCAGAACACCGCAGCCGGTGCCACAAAAACGGCACGCGCCTTTGTCCCAACGGATGGTGTCATCGTGCGCTTGCGCTTCGGCGATTTTCGCCCCTGAGAGGGTGGTGCCCGCCGCAGTCGCTGCAGCAATGGCGGCTTGGGTCTTGATAAAGTCCCGTCTGGAAATGCTCATGATTGGTGCTCCCCTACGCCGTAGTCGTCTTCGAAATGGGTGTAAACAAGAGAGGTGCTGAGCACCCCTGCGATGGATCTAAAGGCATCAAAAGTTTGGGTGGCTTTGCCGTCGTCTTCGTTATCGACGGTGACGATCATGCGACCGTCGTGCGTCACTTTGTGCACCTCAGTGCCTTCCAGCGCTTCTACGGCTTGCTGGACAGAGGCCGCATTTTTCGGCGCGGTATGGATAATCAAACCCGTAATACTCACGACAGTTCCTCCAATTGATCTTCATTTTCAAAACGTTTAATTTCAAGCGCGCCAACCGGGCACGGTGCGATACACGCCCCACACCCGGTGCACGAAGATTGATCGATAACGGGCAAGGCATTTCCGCCCACGGCCAGCTGAAAACGGATTGCGCGCGCATCGCAGCGCTCCCCACACACCCGGCACATCACCCCGTTTTGCGACAGGCAATTGGCGCTGAGCTCAACCCCCAAATTCCACGGCAGAGCTTCAAAGATATCGGCGGCGACAATCGCGCCGGGTTCGCACACCTGGGCGCAATCGCCACAGAAGCTACATTCGCCATTTTGAAAGTTAACTTCGGGATATCCACCACTGCCGAGGACAATGATCTGCTCCGCACAAACGTCGCGGCATTCATTGCAGTGTGTGCACAAATCGACAAAGTGCTGCTCGGCTCGGGACCAAGGCGGTCTAAACGGTGCAACAACAGGTTGCGCACCTCGCCCAGAAAAAAACGCCCGCCGTGATAAGGACACCTGCATAAAATGTTTTCCCAGTTCCATCCACTCGAACGTCGTCCCCCCCGGAACGCAGCTCCTCTCTGAGAGCCAAATGGTTCGTGTGAATTGTACGTATTTTGCTAGTCCAATTCGCATCGGGCCTTGACCGGCGTCAAGCCATGCGAAATAAGGCAATAAAATCAAATATCTGACTAGTTTGCTTCACTATTACAGCGTATGTTATCAGAGACTTCGCACCCTAATACATAGCGTAATTCCAGTGGTCACCCTCCCGAGTCTATAATGCGGGGTCGCAAGTGCGAACAAGCGCCCCAATAGGCTAACAAGGAGAGTGACCAT
>JGI10211J34971_10002278_pt1 | contig 15715 bp, 19 predicted proteins | sample Etolagsediment_FD_34971 | JGI IMG/M metagenome (IMG submission 34971) | reverse complement strand
ATGTTAAGTTCTGTTTAGGTTTTAGTGTATTTAAAGAAATCTTATTCAGTTAAGTAGTACTTATATGAATAAATAAAATGTTAAGTTCTGTTTAGGTTTTATTTTTAGTGTATTTACAAATATTTTATAGAATAATATTATTTCACAAATGTGTAACATTTAAGTTTAAAGGTATGTTAGTAATATTATTTATAAAATGGAAGTTGTTAAAATTTTTACCGAAGGAGAAAAAAAATATGACATTAATATTAGAGGAGAACTTGATTGTTTATTATTTAAGGCAAAAGATATTGTCAAAGTTCTTGACATAAAAAATATTAGTATGGCTCTAAAACCAATTGACAATAAAGAAAAATTTACTTTAATTGATTCATCAAATAAAGGCGTTAGAAATGTAGCTTATTTATCTCAAAACGGAGTTTACGAACTTATATTTAATTCAAGGAAAGAAAAGGCTAAATTATTTAGAAGTTGGATTATAAATATTATTATTGAATTAAGTACAACAAAAAAATACATTATTGATGATAAATTGAATGTAGAAAATCCAAATATTTTTGATAAAGCAGTTGCAATAGATGCTGAAAAAAAAGGAAGACATTATACTCTGATTGAATATTTTAAGAATAAAAATGTTGTTTATATTTGTGAAATTAAAAATACAATTAATGGCAAAAAACTTATAAAAATTGGTGAAACATCAAATATAGCAAACAGAATTCAAGGAATAAAATGTGAATTAGGTGTTCCAGTTTATATAATAAAAATTTATGAAGTTTTACGTAATCATGATATGGAACAATTCATTTTTAGAAATCCATTGTTTATTGAAAATAAATTTAACGGTACTATGTCAAATGGGCACCAGAGTAAAGAAATGTTTTGTTTATCATGTTCATTTACAATTGACAAGATTGACAAATATATATTAGGACTAATAGAAACATTCAATAAACCACTGGAAGAAACAATTGAAAATGAAAATTTTTTATTTGAAAAGGAAAGATTACAAATTGATAAAAAAATAACAGACCAAAAAGATAAAGAACTTAAATTAAGAGAACAAGAGTTACAAATTTATGCAAAACATCTTGAAGTGATTGAAAAAAAAGGTGAAGAAATAAATTATAAATTAATTGAACAAATAAAAGAAAGAATAAAGAAAAATTGCATTGAAAATAAAGAAGAAAATTCTCCAATTAGTAATCTTTTTTTTGTAAAAGAACATAAATCTAGAGGACCATACATACAAAAATATTCATCCAACCTAAAACTGATTGAACATTATGAATCTATTATTTCTGTTAGTCGCAAAGTAAATGGAACCTCTAGTTCTGGATTGAAAACAGCAATCAAAAATAATACTATTTATAAAGGATTTCGTTGGTGGGCAATTCCAAGAAATGAAGACCCAACAACAGAGAAACATATACCTCAAACTAGAGAAATTCTTACACATAATAAAGATTTTATTGCACTTATTAATCTTGATAAAACTGAAATTTTAAATGTTTTTGTAGAACAAAAAGAATTTGCACAAACATTTCATTTATCTAATAGTGCTGTTTGTTCTGCTATCAAAAGAGGTTCACGAACTCAAGGTGGATATATAATGTTTTATCATAAAGTTGATGAAAAACTAAGAGAAGAATACGAACTTTACCATGATTTACCCGAAATATCTTCAGATAAAAAAAATGCAAAAAAAATTAATCAAATTAATCCGATATCAGGAGAAATAATAAAAACATTTAATTCTATTAACGATGTAATATTGGAAATTCAATGTTCAAGAACATCTTTAATGGAAACAATAGAGAATAATAAACCATTCAAAAATTTTAAATGGTCATTTGCTTAAAAATTGATATTTTTTATAACAATATTAAAAAATATATATAATGTTATTTGAAGAGATTGCTTCTAAAATAGAAAATGGATTGGAAGAATTAGAAGAAAAACCGGAAACAGATGTGGAAGAAATAATGCAAAAAATTAGATCATATCATAGATTTCACGCAATATTAAACCAACACAACAAGTATATTGCAGACAATGTTAAAAATCTGGAAAAACAATTGTATAAGGTTTGTGAACATATTTGGGAAGTTGACAGAACAGATATTGGCGAACACACACAGTACGAATGTAAAATCTGTGGATTAGGAAAAAATCACTATTTATACCAATAATTGTTTAAAATGTAAATTTAATTATATTTAACATTTTATAATATGGATAAATTAATTGTACAACCTAAAGGAGGATTGGGCAATCGTTTACGAGTTATTTTTTCCTATTTTATAATTTGTTTGCAAAATAATAAAAAATTAATCATTAACTGGAAAAATGACAAATATTGTTCACAACATTTTCTTGATGTTTTTTTACCAATTAAAGAAATTTATTTTTCTAATGAAAAACCACAAATTGTAACATCAAGAAAAATAAAAGTTAATAATGAATTGTACAAAAAAAGCTTAAAATTATTAATCCCTAAAAATATTTCTGAATTAAAAGAAAAAATAAAAGAATGGGAAGAATATTCTGCTATTCATATCAGAAGAACAGACCATATACAGCTTGCTAAAAAAAACAATAAATTTGTTGATTTACAATATTTTGAAAATTTTATAAAAAATAAGCAGAAATGTTTTTTAGCAACTGATTGTGAAAAAACACAAAAATATCTTATAAAAAAATATCCACAAATTATTGTCTGGGAAAATATTAAATCAAACAATAAATTACGACAAACAACACTAAAAAACAGCATCTCTGACATGTGGTGCTGTATACATGCTAAACAATTTTTAGGAACACCTTTTTCCAGTTTCTCCGACTTAATTTATTTATTAAATGATTCTCAAATCTAAGCATATTCTTTGCGTATTATAATATACAAGAAAATACCATAAAAATTCTTTGCAAATAAATCTAAAATATTATATGACACATTTTTAGAATTTGTTGGCAATAAAAATGCTATGCCATACATACTCCATATCCCAAACATTACACCTAAAAATATTCTTCCATACCTCGTTTCCCTCCCATATTTATACAATACCGCAAATGCCCCAACCAAAAAACCACTACCTCCCACAAAACTTACCCATTTATTCATCAAACCCTGTTCCCCTAAATATCCAAACAACAACATTAATGCATTCAATATAACCATCACTGTCACATCCATTTTTTCCTCTTTTAATGTTTCTTTTAAATCAACCGGCTTTTTATATAACCATATTAAAAATAGCATCGCAGCAATCAACATAATTGGTGTAGAAATAAACCAATCAAAATATCTTAAACTTGTGTTAATATTTCCTATTAAAAAATATCTAATTAAAACAACATACATTAATGCTTCAACAATTTGTACAACCAGTTCAAAGGTGATTATATCTTTTAAGATTCTATCTTCTGGTTTTAATTTATAAAAATATCCTAAAACTAAAAAAACACCTGCTACAATCTGAACAATTAATGAAAAAATTGCTGAACTTGTAACTAAATTCATATTAATGTTTATTTATAAATAAAATTTATTATTTAATGCATCACATTCTTCAATGACGCTATTTGGTCTTTCGTAAAAATCCGATTCTTCACATACTCTTCCGTATCATCTAAAAATCTTCCCACCTGAATTTTCACATAATTTTTTTCACGATTTGCTTTAACAAAATTCAAAAAAATATCATAATTCCTAAAAAAATATGTCTGCAATTCCTTGAACTCCTCTTGGGTAAAACTATAGCAATACAAATTAATGTCTATCATAACATTAAATATATCCATGTAACCATTAGAACCATCATTGTTCAACAAATAATTAATCAACTTCCTTCTCATTGGTGTATTTCCTTCTCTACACGCAGAAACCGATTCTGCTGCATAACCAACTCCATGGGAACCTCCTGTGTTGACCATGGGAATTGATGCCAATTCATACAATGCTCCTTCATCCACTTTTGCCCTATAATAAAGCCCATCAGGCTCGTTCATTACTCCTTCCATAATAGGCATCTTTTCTTTGTACTGGTAAAAAAAAATAAAGTAAAATTTTTTTTCATTTTTTTCAATGATTAACAATTTTTTTTATAATTGGCAACAATATATTATCCTTTTTCGTTATTCTCTCATATATATCAACTGCTGGTAATATTGATAGTGCAATCTTATCAATATTTTCTACATCTAATCTGTGATAATATTGATTCCAACTTTTCGCATGTGTTAAACAATCTTCCCCATAATTAATTTTCAACAATTTCTCCACTTCTGCCGGCACATTCAAACAGTTGTTCTCAAATTTACCCTTCTTTATCGGATAAACTAAATCAATTGGCATTGTAAATTTATCATATACTTTCTGCATCTTATATGTTGGTTGACCAAAAATTATTGGCGCACAATATCTAAAGTAATTATCTTGTTTTTCAACTAAAAAAATATCAACAAATGGATGTGATTTTCCCTCTAATCTTATTTTAAATCCACATACAGATTCTTGGATATTTAATCCAGCAACTTTTAATGTTTTTATATTTTCATAATAATTTAATGGCACACAAATATCTCCATCATCATCCCATGGAATAAACCCCTGATGTCTGGCAAATCCCAATAAAGAACCACCATCTAGCCACCATTCTATATTTTTAGCATTTCTGCTCCAAATCTTAAAAATCTGTAATAAATCCTTTAAAATATTTTCTTGCTTTTCTGTCATCTTAAAATCTTTGGGATATTCAACTAAATTGCATGTCCTTTTTTTCCCAAATAATTTATATTCCATATAAATTATTATAAAAAATTATTTAACAATAATTTGCAATAAATTCATCCTGACTCTTCTCATCTAAACACAAATATTTCTTCAACAAACTTTTACTATTCCCAATCTTCAAAAAACATCCAAAATATCTCATCATTTCACCCTCCAATTTTTCCCAATATTTTACATCCTTTTCTATTTCATGAACAACCATCGTTCCCTTCCCTACCTTCAAATATTCCACCAATTCAGCCTTATCTAATCCATACACATTCATATATGCATGCACCTGTATTCCCTCATACTCTTTTACCACGCCAAACAATTTATACATCCTATTCTTTATCTCCACTATCGTCCCATCCATCTTCATACCATCCAATTTACTTACCAACCATAATTCATCCCCACCCATGTCCACTATCTTCTTCCTCCTCATCTCTATTTTTGTTATCACTTCACAACCATATTTCCTCTTATATACATCCACCACATTATCCTCCTTATCCGTCCCAAATGACTTATTGGTAAAACCCTCCATCGCCTTCTTAATATCCCTCTTCTCCTCTTCATCCAATCCCTTCCCTATCTCCGCCAACAAATCATTTCTCTCTTTCTGCAAACTTATTGTCGACATATTCCGTTTACTCATATCCTCAATCTTCTTCAACAAATTTACATCCCCAATCTTCTCACTTATTTTCTTTATCTTCCCACTATCTCCCACATTCCTCTCCTCTATCATCTTCTCCATTTTACATTCCCTTATCTTCGCCATAAAATACTTCTCATACAACTTATTAAATACCTTACTCACATTCGTATGCGGATTCCTACCCAAAAATGCTGCCAACTGACTACTATATAATATCACCCTCATTTTCCTATTCTTATAACAACATATCTTTATGCCTCTTTTTCCACCAAATTCTCCACATCCAAATTATATTCTATAAATTTCTTTAAATAATCATCTAAATAGACTTCTTTGGTGTTGTTGTTAGATTTTTTGAATTCAAATTTGTTGTTAGGGAGCATTTTTACACTCCATCCGGTTTTAAGGGCATTATAAATGAAAATCATTTTTTGAAGTTCAAGCATTTCTAAATCTGGTAGATTATTTCTTTCCATAATAGTAGATAAAATAATTTTTGGCAATAATAACTTAAAAGCAATTTTATTTATTAAAATATGTTCAAGCATAAGAACAAAAAAGTTATTCAATCTGACACAAGAATAACATTAGATGCTAAACATAATGAAATGATTAAATCTTTTAAAGATGAGCAGCGTAATTTAAAAAAATACCAGCAAGAATTAAAAGAAAAACAAAAAAGATTGGAGGAATTGCAAAATAAAACAGATGAATATATTGACCCTTTAATTATGAGTGAGCAATTTACATTGGAAAATAGTATATCAAATATTAATGATAAAATAGAGAAAATAAAGACAATGTCTAAAGAGACAGAATATTTTGTAGCAACTGGTAGTATATTATATGATTATTACAATGATATAGAGGATGTAGCATTAAAACAGGAAGAATCGCCAAAAAAGGAAGATAAAAAAAAGGGTAGGAAGAAAGTGGAAGTAAAAGTTGAAAATGGAAATATTAGTTCATTTTTTGGTGGAGAGGGAAAAAGGGCAATTAAGATGTCAGATTTTGTCCAATCAGCAACTAATTTTGACAGAGCAGAAAAATTGGATGAATATTTATCTAAAATTGATAAATCATATGGTCTAAAGGCTCGCATTGAAAGTAAAATTGATTTCTGTCGTAAATGCAAAGAAAATTATGACAAAGACTTTGAAATGATTATTAATCATATTGAAGGTTTTATGAGTTGCACCAATTGTGGTTATATGGAATATGTTATTATAGAAAGTGATAAGCCCAATTATAAGGATCCACCTCCTGAAGCAACTTATTTTGCATATAAACGCACCAATCATTTAAATGAGATTTTAAACCAAATCCAAGCGAAAGAATCTACAGAAATACCAGAAAATGTTTTGGATGCAGTAAAAGATGAGGTTCGGAAAGAGCGTATAGATGATTTAACTAAATTAACTAATCAGAAGGTTAGATATTTCTTGCGAAAACTGGGAATGAATAAATATTATGAACATGTTGCACATATTATTAATAGGTTGAATGGTTTACCGCCACCAATTATTACCAAACAGATAGAAGATAAGATACGTATTATGTTTAGTGCAGTAAATAGTGTTTGGGGAGATATTGCAAAAAAAGACAAAAAAAACTTTTTAAATTATCATTATGTTTTATTTAAATTTGTTGAATTGTTAGGACATGATGAGTACAAAGTTTTGTTTCCATTGTTAAAAAGCCGTGATAAAATTGCCGCTCATGATTTAATTTGGAAAGATATTTGTGATAAATTGGGATGGGAATATATTAAAACTATTTAAAATGCTGTTGAACGTTCACGCAATACTAAAAATGGCACACCTAAATATTGTTCATAATTGATAATATAACGTTTTTCGTATTCTGGTATTTGTTCTTTCGGAATTTTTGGTATATTATTGTACCAATAATTTGTAGCAATTGGTGTTTGGATTAGGTCGTACTTTTTGTAATATTCTCTCCAACGGTTTTCTACATTAGCTTGTGTTACATTGTAGCAATTCCAACGTGTATATGGAACACAGCATATTTTATTACCATCTGGCATAGTTTTACATCTAACCATATTATTATAAAGAGAAATTTTATATTGTTGGGCGTCTTCTTATTACTATATATTCAACACCATAATAATTGTAAGGAACTATTATAAAAGTTTTCTCCAACTCTGGATAATCTTGTTTGGGAATCTTTTTTATACCTCTAAACGTAATTAATGAACCTCCAATTGTATACTCCTCAAAATCATGTGTCTCCAAAAAAAGTTTATTCCTATTTATCTGTGTATTCTGTCCAATTGCCCAACATGTTTGGGGTGTAAATCCAACATTACATCTTGGACCAATATCTTTGTATTGTACCATATATTTTATTATAATATTATTTATGGAATATAAATCAGAAGATGAACTTTTTAACTCACCATTTAGAGAACCTATCTACTATATCTTCTCTAATAGCTCAAATTTTGTCCTTGTATTGCTTGAATCTTTACAACCCAGAACAATTAAAACAATTTATTCTTCCCCAAATCTAAAAAAAATTATTGAATATGGTAAACAAAAATCTAAAATAAATCATTTCCATTTTATAAATAACACCATCTATTCATCTTCCATATCATAAGAAAAATAAGGCTTTACTACTCTTTTCGGCAAATACTTTAATTGCTTCATTACTTCCTCCATATTATCACATTTTATTGACACTCTCTTTATATTTGCTGGAAAAATTGGCAACAAATTACAATTATCTGTTGTTAAATAAAATGCTTTTAAATGTGGTGGACTTTTAAGCATTGATATTTTGGTTTCCAATGTTAATTTTTTTACCGAATTCGGAACTTTAGTAACATCTGTTTTCCCTTCAATATATAAATCTTTTACATTTGGAAGTTTTGTCCAATCTTCTTTTGTTGTAACATTGTTTACCTTTAAAATCTTTAAACTTTTCGGTAAATATTTTATTGGCAATCTTGAATTATCCTCCAATCTTACATGCAAACTAAACAGATTGATTGGAAAAATAATTGGTTGATTTCTTAATGTTACATACATGGACTCAACACTATCTGGCAAATTATCCAAAGGATAAATGTAATAAAATGGTAAATCTAATTTCCGCAAAAATGGTGGAAAAAAAACTCTTTCTTTTGTCTCATAAAAATAATTAAATTCCAGATAAACAATTGTTGGTGGCAAATTATGTAAATCCGGTTCTAAATAATCATTCACAAAATAATGTTCCAATTCTTCTATTTCTTCCTCTATTTTCCTCAATTTTGTGTAATATTTCATCTTTTTTTATTTAGTTAAATAGTAATTTTTTATTTCACTTTTTCTAAAAAAATTGATAGTAAATTAATAACTACATTTTTTATAACTACTTGAGCAGAATGACGATTACTCATCTTTTGTCCAAACCCGTTACGCTTTACACCGACACCGACGGTGACGGTAAAGCATGCGCTTTACTCCTTGCGAAGTGGTGCGATTCAAACCGCATCCACATCCAAAGGGAGTTCCCCAAGTGCAGAACAAATGTTGCTGCACCAACCACACCCATCGTTGTCATGACTGACTGGGTTCCCAACGACTTGGACCAGTTTTTGGCCGACAATCCCGATGTTCAGCGATGCATTGTCGTTGACCATCACCCATGGGATGATGACACCAGAACGGACCCTCGCATTGTCAAGGTGCACGACACTTCCATGTGTGCAGCACAAATCTTGTACAAGCAACTCGGCTTCAAAGACAGAATCCTACAGGAGTTTGTTGACCACATTGGCTATCACGACTTGTTCACAGCACCGAATGGCGTGCCTCTTCCTGAGGCGCACATTAGCCTTCGGGCCGCTGTGGCAAAATGTAATGCCACTGTTCACTACGCCTGCTCCAAGAAAGGGACTGTTGACGGATTTTTCGCCAGCCTACACGGCGGCTACTTCCGCACTCTCGGCCGATACATCCAGCAAGTTCGTGATGATGATGCATTCGTTGCTCGTCTCATGAACAGCAAGTACGTCAAACATGCCGAAAACCATTGGCACTTCGACAACGTGCTCTTCTCTTCTGAAAACCCCAACGAAGCATGGGAATACTCCCGTGTGATGTCTCTTCTGGGCTACAAATTGTCCAAAAGATTCAAGAAGGCGGGGTTCTTCCTGAACATGAAGAGCTTTCCCGATGGCGACGTGTATGGATTAGGCTTTAGGAGCTGCACGGGCACTAATATGTCTGCAAGACAATTGAAGGACATTATGGTGCATTACAGTGAAGACGAACCCACCGCATCTGGTGCAACCAGAACTGATGGAGGCCATGAAAAGGCGTGCGGTATGAATGGGTATATGAAGACGGCGTATGAGTTGTGGAAGGAATTCTGAATTTTCTATATTCAAGATGTTACAAAATTGTTTTTTAACAGTTGTAACATTATAATTTCTCTATATAATTAATGAAATACGATTTTATCATTATTGGTTGCGGCATCTCCGCTTTATATCTTCTATATTTATTAAGAAACCAAAATTTAAAAGTCTGCATTTTGGAAAAAAAACCGTACATTGGTGGTCGCATCCAATCTTTAGAAATTGGTGGAAAAATTATTGACTCTGGCGCACTCCGATTCAATATGAACCATAAATATCTGCTTAAATTGCTTGACATTTTACAAATAACCAATTACAAAAAACTTATTTCCAAAAAAAATGTAAAATTGCCACCAAAATTAGAAGAAAAATTTAAACAATTTATTAATAATCAAAAAAATAATTTATCTCCTTGGTCTTCTGTTATCAAACAATATTTTACATATGATGAGAATAATTTGCTAAAATTATGGTTTGGATATAATGAAGAATGGGAAAATAGCCAATGTTCGCATTTGTGCAATAATTTATTAAAAAACTATGATGCCAATGAGTATTTCTATTTTCCCAATGGATTCTCCGAAGTTGTTGAAAAACTTTACAATTTAGTAAAAGTTAACCCGAATTATCACTTCCATTTAGGCGAGAAAGTTATGAAAATAAGTCATCCAAATAATATTTACACAATGTCTGGCAATCATTTTACAGCTGATAAAATTATTTTTGCATGTCCACCCCACTATATTGCCAACATAAAAGGAACCGAAATCATCACACCAATCTTACAATCTGTTGGATCTGATACTCTTAATCGCATGTATGCACTTTTTCCTAATCAAAAATGGTTTCCCAAAAATGTTGTTCATTGTTCAAGTCCAATTAATCAAATTGTACCAATTGACAATGAATTAATTATGATAAGTTATAGTAGCGGGGAAGATGCAAAATTTTGGATTGAACAAGAACAGAATGGTAAGCTATGGGCAGTTTTACAGCAACAATTGGAAAAAGTTTTAGGAAAAAAAGTGGAAAAACCGAAATGGATTAAACAAAATTATTGGAATCCTGCAACACATTATTACAGAGATGGTGTAAATAGTAAAACAATACAAGATGTTAGCTTCCATCCATTTAATAATTGGCACATAATTGGTGAAGCATATTCTAATGATCAAGGATGGACAAATGGAGCACTGGAAAACACAGAGATTTTTTACAAAAAATTAATAAAAAATAATTGGCACAAAGAAAAACAGTTTACAATGAAAGATGTTCAGAAAAATAACTGGATGGTTTTATTTGGCAATGTTTATGATGTAAGCAAATGGATAAAAATACATCCGGGAGGGGATGTTATTAAATATGGTTTAGGAAAAGATGCAACCGATATTTTTACAAATGTTGGTCATAGTAATGATGCATTTTTATTTATGGAAAAATATAAAATTGGCGTTTTACAACAATAAAACTTTTATTTATTTAATAAAATGCCCAGAAATATAATTGTTAACAAAAAAAAATCTGTTAAAAAAATTACACCATCTATTCAATCCATCTTCGCCAATATTGAAAAACCCCGTGAAAATCGTATCACTAGTGAAGCAAAAACTCACATCAAAAAATTCGGACAATATTGGACAACTGAACCTATCCTTCAACAAAAAATATGCGAATTTATTAAAAATAATCCAACCACCATTTTAGAACCCAGCTGTGGTCGTGGCGATTTAGTATCCGCTGTCAAAAAAGTTTTCCCCAATATCCAGTGGAACCTCTACGAAATTGACCCCGACCTTGAATTCAAAATTAACCAAGATAACATCAACTTCTGCGACTTCCTACAGCAAAATATCCAACAAACCTTTAAAACTATTGTCGGCAATCCCCCATTTGTCAAAATTAAAAAATCCAATCTCGCCATCCAATTCACCAAAAAATGCTTCCAACTACTTCAACCTAACGGTGAACTCATCTTTATTGTCCCCGCAGATTTCTTTAAATTGACGAATGTTAAAGATTTGATGTTGGAGATGATGGAGGTTGGATGTTTTACGCATATATATCATCCGGACAGTGAGAATATGTTTTGCAGGGCATCGGTGAATGTTTGTGTATTTAGGTATCAGAAGACGGTGGGATTAGTTAAGAAATGTTTGTACAATGGAGTAGAAAAGAGGGTTATTAATTTGGATGGGATGTTGATGTTTTTGGAGGAAGGACAGAGTGTGAGGATGATTGGAGATTATTTTGATATTTATGTGGGGATGGTGTCAGGAAAGGAGGATATTTATAAGAATGCAATAGGCAATATAGATATCATAACGGGAAAAGATTGTAAGGAAAGGTATATTTTCCCCAAACAATATCCAACAGAGAATGCACAGATAGACCAACACTTGCTGGAGAATAAACAGGCATTATTAGATAGACAAATTCGCAAATTCCACGAAGATAATTGGTGGGAATGGGGAGCACCGAGAAATGTGGGAATAATGGAACAACAGAAAGATACAGATTGTATTTATGTTCATACATTGACAAGAAAGGAGGAAGTTGCATTTAAAGGAAAAACGGATTATTTTAGTGGGAATTTGTTGATGATGATACCAAAGATAGAGTTTTCAGAGACGGGGAAGACGATGGAAGAAGTGGTTGAATGGATAAATGGGGAACAATTTAAGAGACAGTTTATGTATGCTGGGAGGTTTAAGATTGGACATAGACAGTTGGGGACAACATTATTTTTGTAAATTATAAATTATATTATTTCTGTTATTTTTAGTCTTTTTCATTTATTTCTTCAATTGTATAATACTTTTTTTTCCTGTCACCAAAATAATCCTCATATTCTTTAACATGTTCAACCACCGAAATAGGATAATCAAAGAAATATTTTAAAGTTTTCTTTATTTTAACTTCCATTGGTTCTTCTTTTACAAATGTATCATAATGAACTAAAAATTTTTTCGTTTTTATATTGTAAAAATATTCATTTTGTATCTTTTTATTAGATAAATATGGCAAAGGTATTAGGTCTTTAATGTTCCAACCATAATTTTCTTCAAAGAAAACTTCAAAATCTTTTTCTGTTAATTTTAGCCTTCTTTCTTCGCATTCTTCTTCATCAAAGCATTCGTAATAAAAATTTTTATTTTTTACCATTTTATATAAAGTATAAACATCTCCTGAACTTAAACATCTACAACAATACATTTTATTTTTTAGAAAATATCACTAAAAAATTTCACTTTTTATTTCAATGCATTCTTATATCTCTTCAGCATAATTTCCCTTCGTTTTGTATGATTTACAATTGGTTTGGGATATCCACTCTTCCTATTATATTTCCACTCTTTCTCCCATTCTAAAATAGATGATGGCTTTACTTTCTCCAACTCCGGTATCCACTGTTTTATATACTTACATTCTGGGTCAAACTTCTTAGTCTGCGTCCATGGATTCATCACTTGGAACCAATCCAGCGCACTTGCTCCCGTTCCCGCTACAGTCTGCCAACCACTATTATTTTGCGTTGGGTCATAATCATACAATTGTGTTGCAAAAAATCTTTCGCCAATTGTCCAATCATACAACAAATCTTTTGTCCAAAAACTTGCCACCAACATTCTCGCCCTATTATGCATAAATCCTGTTGTTATCATCTGCCTTATTCCCGCATCAATTATCGGAAATCCCGTCTTCCCTTGTTCAAATGCTTCCACCATCTTTTTTTCTGGTTTATCCCATTTTATTTTCGCCCATTTTTCTTCATATGGAACATTACGCTCTAACAATTCTGGATGAGCATTTATAACATTATAATAAAAATCACGAAAATATAATTGCCGAGCAATCCCATTTTCCCAACCAACTGTCTCCTTTAATCTCGCCATAAACTCACGAATGGACACGCAACCAAACTTATTATATGCACTCATCTCCGTCGTTGGTACACTGGGAATATCCCTTGTTTCCCCATAATCCTTATTCTCACACAACTTTTCCAATTGCACAACAGCATTCGTTCTACCTCCATTATGCAATAATTTTTCATTTTTCTTATAATATTGCTCCAATGGCGGATTTGTATGGTCTATCTTCGCAAATTTATAATGTTTTAAAATAACCGGCGCATGCACTTTCAACTTTTTCGCTTTATTGTAAAAAGGAGTAAACTTCTGGTAAACAGTTCCTGAACCTGTTTTCACCTTATTCACCGAATTAATCACAACATCCTCCTTCTGGATAAATGCAACTCCATTTTTATCACACCATTCCTTAATATAAGAATCACGACTTTTAGAAAATGGAGTATAATCCTCATTACAACCTACCGCCGTTATCTGGTGATTTTCGGCAATCTGCTTTAAAATATCAACGGGTGTCCCATTAAAAATGTACAATTGGCCATTATGTGAAGCCAATGATTTCTGTAAATCTTCTAAAGATTCGCACATGAACTGGACGGCATTGTTGGAGAAATAGGGGTTTTTCTTTTCTTCCAATTGACGTGGGTCTAAGATAAAAATTGGAAGGATTGGGTGGGAATTTTTGCACAATTCATTTAAAGTGGTGTTGTCTTCTAAACGTAAATCACGGCGGAAAATAAAAACTTGCATTATTTAAAATATAGGGGGAATATTTTAAATTGGTTAGTTATAACAATCAACATTATCTAAAGAAGTAGTTGTTAAATATTTTCCATTACTTGATTTCCATTTACAAATTCTGCATCCATCTGCGGTTTGACAAAATGATGTAAAAGTTTCACTTCCTCTTCTTATTTTATGGGTTCCATTACAATTACATTGTGGGTTAGAAGAAGAATCTAAGCTGCAACAAATATTTCTCCCCATAAAAAATTTGTATTCATTTATTAATGTTCCATCAATATACAATTTATCAGGTATTACAATCCATTTCCAAACATTATTTTCTAAATCATATTCTGCTGTTTTTAAGTAAAAAGAAAATTGAATATGTTTATCTTTACATGATTGGAATTCTAAATAACAAGTTCTATTTTTAAATTGCTGAATATCACCATAATTTATCTTCTCAATATTAAAAACTAATCTATCCTTATTTAATTTTTTGTTAAATTCATTATAAACTTGGTAAAGAGTAAAACTTCTTACATTTGATAGAATTAATCTTACATATTTCCCACACTTCTTTAATTTAATCTTTTCTGCATTTACCCACCCATTATATTTTCTTTGGCAAACTTCTTTGCAAACGGTTTTTGGGTCACAACAGCAACCTTCTACTTTTCCACATCCACAAACCATTATATTGTTAACCAATATCTTTGTTTGTATTTCTAAAAAAAAATAAAATAAAAAATATGCCAAAAGTTGAATTTGTTATTATTGGGTTTCCTAAATGTGGTACAACCAGTTTAGTTGACAATTTAAACAAACATTCTAAAATAAATGTTTATTATGATGTTGGTAATAAGGAATCAATTTTATTTACTAATGATGTTTTCAACAATAAAGTAAAAAAAAACCAGTATGAAAATTTTTTAGTTGAAGGAAAAGTTAATGGAGAAAAAAATCCAACATATATATGGAAAATTTTTTCTTTAATTAATATGAAAATTCACAATCCAAATATTAAAGTTATTATTTGTTTAAGAAACCCAGTAGATTTTTTATATAGTTGGTACCACCAAACCTATATTAATTGTAAATGTATAATTTGTAAAAGAAAAAGAGGAGAAACAATTACTGAAGAAGAATTAGAATTAGAAAAACAACAAAAACAAAAAACTGAAAAAATTAGAAAAGAAAATGAAGAATTACAAAAACTTTATGAAGCAGAGGATGATGAAGATGAAGATGAAGATGAAGATGAAGATGAAGATGAAGATGAAGATGAAGATGAAGATGAAGATGAA
>JGI10211J34971_10002277_pt1 | contig 15716 bp, 11 predicted proteins | sample Etolagsediment_FD_34971 | JGI IMG/M metagenome (IMG submission 34971) | reverse complement strand
AAGCTTGGCGGTCAGCCTGCGGAAGGCATCTATCTCCGATTTGACCAAGACGACTGGCTGGCGCAACGGGCCAAACTGGTTCGTCCGGCATTTATTCAGGCTGTGGAGCAGCACTGGTCACGCTCCGCCATCAGGCCAAACCGGTTGAGACTGAAGGTTCAAGGATGAAATCTTCCAGCGTTGGTCAGGAGTGGCAATACAGCACCGTTCATAACAGCGCCTGCAAGGTCATCGAAGAACAGACCTTGTGGGGGCAGACGATGTGCCGTGTCTGGTTGCCGAATCAGGATGCGGTGGTGCGCGTGCCTCGCTCTGCCTTGCGGCCGCTTTGTGCCGATCTTGAGCCTGAAATTGAGGCTGGGCGCATTGCTTATGTGGCAGCTGCAGCCAAGGTAGCAGAGGTGCTTGAGGGGTTCTCAAATGGCATTGAAGGCCATGTGCTGCTGGCGCCCATGGAGTCCAATGTCATTCCGCTGCCGCATCAAATTAACGCGTTGTCTCGTGCCATTTCGGGTGACCGTGTGCGTTACCTGCTGGCCGACGAAGTGGGTCTCGGCAAGACCATCGAGGCCGGGCTGGTCATGCGCGAACTCAAGCTGCGCGGACTGGTGCGTCGGACATTGGTCGTCTCGCCGAAGGGAATCGCTACCCAGTGGGTAGCGGAAATGCAGACCCACTTCAACGAACAATTCCGGCTTGTACAGGGTGATGATATCGGAACATTGCAACGTCTGGCCTTAGGCGGAGATCGGGGGAGTTCAGCATGGTCAATGTTCGATCAGGTCATCGTCTCCCTGGATTCGGTCAAACCCATCGACAAGCGACGCGGCTGGACCCCCGAACGAGTTGCTGAGTACAATCGCAGCCGTTTTGAGGATCTGATAACAGCCGGTTGGGATTTGGTTGTGGTTGATGAAGCACACCGATTGGGTGGGAGTACCGATCAGGTTGCCCGGTACAAACTTGGCAAGGGGCTGGCGGAGGCTGCGCCCTATGTGCTACTGCTTTCGGCCACACCCCATCAGGGGAAGACCGATGCTTTTCACCGCTTGATGAACCTGCTGGATGACGGCGCTTTTCCGGATACGGATAGTGTTTCCCGCGACCGGGTAGCTCCGTATGTTATCCGCACCGAGAAGCGCAAGGCCATTGATGCAGATGGAAAGCCGCTCTTTAAACCCCGCAGGACTCAGATGGTTCCGGTATCCTGGGAGAGTCGTCATCACTTACAGAAGCTTCTCTATGATGCAGTGACCGATTATGTGCGCGAGGGGTACAATCAGGCCATGCTGCAGAAGAAGCGTCACATCGGCTTTCTGATGATCCTGATGCAGCGCTTGGTGGTGTCCAGTACTCGTGCGATCCGCACCACACTGGAACGGCGACTCATTGCACTGCAGGAAGGAGAACAGCAAGCCAGCTTGCGCATGGCAGAGCATGAAAACAGTGTGGACGGATCGGAACGCTCAGACGATGAAATAGCCGAGTTGTATGACATGGACGGTCAGGAGCTGCTCGACGAATTGCTGCAATCCCGGGTGTCGGCACTGCAAAGCGAGTGCATACATGTTGAGACCCTGCTGGATGCGGCGGTTCGCTGCGAACAAGCTGGACCGGATGCCAAGGCCGAGGCTCTGATCGAGTGGATCTACAAGCTGCAAGCCGAGGAAAACGAACCGGATCTGAAGGTGCTGATCTTCACCGAGTTCGTGCCGACCCAGAAGATGCTGAAGGAGTTTCTGGAAGTCCGGGGAATCTCTGTGGTCACCCTGAACGGTTCCATGGACATGGAGGAACGTGGGGCAGCTCAGGATGCCTTCCGCAAATCGCACCGCGTACTGGTGTCCACCGATGCGGGTGGTGAAGGGTTGAACCTGCAGTTCGCCCATGTCATCATCAACTACGACATCCCCTGGAACCCGATGCGCCTCGAGCAGCGTATCGGTCGCGTGGATCGTATCGGCCAGCCCAAAACCGTACAGGCGATCAATTTCGTGTTTGAAGATTCGGTAGAGTTCCGTGTGCGTGAAGTGCTGGAGCAGAAGCTCACGGTGATCTTCGAAGAGTTTGGCATCGACAAGACTGGGGATGTGCTCGACTCTGCACAGGCTGGTGAGTTGTTTGAAGATGTGTTTGCTTCTGCTTTCCTGAATCCTGACGGTATCGAAACCTCCGTCGATCACACCATGGCTCGGCTTCGCGATGAAATTCAGCAGGTGCGTGAGTCCTCGGCAATCTATGGTATCTCCGAAGAGCCGGATGTACATGTTGCTGAACGCTTGCGATCCCATCCGCTGCCTCATTGGGTGGAGCGGATGACGGTTGGTTACCTCAACTCCCACGGCGGTACGGCCAGTCGCAAGCGATCCTGGTGGGATCTGAGTTGGCCGGACGGCCAGGAGCATCGGAAAGCCGTGTTCAGCGTCAGGGAAGCGGATTGCTTGATAGACGGTACCCTGCTCAATCTCGAAAACAGCCGGGTTCGTGGTCTTGCACTGAACCTGCCGCAGATCGTAGCTGGCCAGCCATTGCCTGGTGTGAGGGTAAGCGGTTTGCCGGAAAGCATCTCCGGGTTCTGGGGGCTGTTTGAGATTCGTATGCAGGCCGGTATACATCAGAAAACACAACTCATGCGTATCCCCATGGTGCGGCGTGGCTATGTCAGTGTGTTCTTGAGCGAGGAGGGTAAACTGTTTTTGCCGACGGCTCGCCATATCTGGGATGCGCTACAGACAGCGGAGGTTGATTTTCGAGCTACCCTCGGGCAGGATGAATCCATCTCCGCCTATGATCGTTTACAGGCGGCGGTCGAACAGGCTGGACAAGAGCTGTTTGACGCTCTGCAGCAGGCGCATATGGATTCAGTGAACCGTGAGGATGAACGGGGCATTGTGGCGTTTGGATCACGGAGGAAGGCTATCGAACGGGTGGGGCTCCCTGAAGTGCGTAAGTACCGTATGGATCGTTGCGATGCAGAGGAAACTGCATGGCGTCTTGAACTCCAAGCAGCGAGGCAGATCGTTCCGGAAATCCGGCCGCTGCTGATGCTGCGAATCGTTAAGGGAGATGTTTAATGAGTAGTTGGCGAGACGCCATCTTGAACGACTTTGTCCCGAATGTCAGCAAACTGACGTTGGTGGCGGATCCGGATTCTTTGCTGACCGAGGAGCGGCTGGCTTTGGAGCTTCGCGGACGTGGATTCGATTTGATCGAATTCAACGATCCTGTCGAATTCAGATACGCTTATGAGTCCAAGTACCGTTCGATCTGGGATCGGGGAGAGCATACCGACCTTGTGGTGATTCTTCGATTACAGGATGCCGAGTTGGAATCATTGCCTTACGACCTGCTCCAGGCGGGCCGCAAGCTGTCGTTCAATCTGGGGGATCTCTTCCCAACGCTCAGCTATCCGGTTATCGAGAAGCTCGACCGGAGTCTGCTGGACGCACTTTTCGAGGCCCAGCGCAAGTCGCCGCCGGATCGCATGGGCGACAACGCCACCAAGGATTTCATTCTCCGTCATGTGTTCGGCATTGCGGCGGAACTAATTGGGGGCGAGGTGGAGCTGCTTCGCGCATTGCTGCGCCTGCACTATGGGAAGCTACAGATCCCGCTGATGCTGGCTGAGCGGCTTATCCAGGTTCTCAAAGGGCATGATGGATTCAAGGCTTGGCCGCTCTCTGAAATCGTTCCGGACGACGAGGCGTTCTTCGCCTTTTTGCAGGAACGCTGGCCGCTATTTCTTTCAAGGCTCGGTAGCGTCAATCAGGTACGGGAAGATTCGCCGGAATACGGCCTCAAATATCCCGGCCCTGATCGCCTGCCGTTCGACCATCAGGACATCAAAGTCTATATCGACAACCTCTTCCTGGAGGGGAAACTCACGCCTGTCGAGGTCACAGATATTAAAGTGGATGCCGGGTCCTGGGTTCGAAGCGGCATTGCAGTGGCCGGTGTAGATGACGAAGAGCTTCGTGTTTCCCGCCTGTTTGACCTTGTCGAAAAGGAGCTGCCCACAGCGGTAGAGCGTTACTCGGACTGGACCGCCTTTGCATTGAAATGGGCCGAACTGTCTTCGCTGGTTCATTGCGGCAACAGCACCGAGTATCAGACCCGGCTCAGGGAAATCGGCGACGCACTGAACACGACCTTTGCCGGTTGGTTGACCGACCACTATTCCAGCTTGATCAACTTGCCGCCGACCAATCCGGCCATGCTGCACCATGTGCCGCGCCGCCTGGCCCGGGATATCGAGGACTCCGGCAATAGCCGTACCGCGCTGATCGTGGTTGATGGTCTGGCCCTGGATCAGTGGGTGACCATCCGCCAGCTTCTGCAAAAGCAGGACACTAATCTCGTCATGCGCGAATCCGCGACCTTCGCCTGGATTCCGACGCTGACCTCGGTATCGCGGCAGTCGATCTTCTCGGGCAAGCCGCCGCTCTATTTTCCGTCATCCATCAACTCGACCAACAGCGAAGAGAAACTCTGGAAGCAGTTCTGGGAAGGCCATGGTCTGTCACGGCTGGATGTCGCATACCGGCGTGGTCTTGGCGATGGCACTGCATCCAGTGTACTTGATGCAGCCATCCATCCAGGTAAAACCAAGGTGGTTGGTCTGGTCGTGGATAAGGTCGACAAGATCATGCACGGCATGCAAAACGGCTCGGCCGGGATGCACAACCAGATCAAGCAGTGGTGTCAGGGTGGGTTTCTTTCCGAGCTGGTCCGCCAACTGCTTGATTACGGCTATGATGTCTGGCTGACGGCAGACCATGGTAATATTCAATGCGAAGGTAAAGGCCGCCCTTCTGAAGGAGTGATTGCAGAGACTCGCGGCGAGCGTGTTCGTGTCTATCCCACGCCGGAACTTCGCACTCAGGTTGCTGGTGCATTCCCGTTTGCTCATGAGTGGCAGCCTGTCGGGTTGCCCGCAGATTATTTTCCCCTGGTGGCTGGTTGTCGCGACGCATTCGTGAACCAAGGAGAGTCCATCGTAGGGCACGGTGGTGTGGCTATCGAAGAAGTCATCGTGCCCCTTGTAAAGTTTGAAAGGAGAGCACGGTGATGGGTAAACGACATGAAACCATCGGCATCAAGCAGGCGATTCGTTTCGATTGGATGCAGAAGACCGCCAATCTGCTGCTGGCAGGACTTGACGCTAAAGCCATCCGTCAGGAATTGCATGACTTTCTTGCAGACAGAAAAGGTAATGGCTCTGCAGGAACACGCAGTGCCCAAACCCGCACATTTGTCGTCAACAACCTAATGAAGATATGGGTGGTTCCAGAGGCTGAGCTGACGGCATTCCGGGATGCATCGTTGACGTTACTGCATGGAACCCCTGCGATGGCTCTGGCAGTTCATTGGGGGATGATCTCTGCGGTCTATCCATTCTGGTTCAATGTTGCTCAGCACACCGGTCGTTTGCTGGCGTTGCAGGAGAAAGTGACCCATGTGCAGATTATCAAACGATTAAAGGAACAATATGGCGACCGGCAGACTGTGAGCCGCTATGCACAATATGTTGTCCGCTCTTTTGTCGCCTGGGGCGTCCTGAGGGATTCCGATGCCAAAGGCTGCTATGAGAAAGTCGCTCCTACTAGCGTTGTCGATAGAGATCTGGCCATCCTCATGCTCGAGTCCGGGCTTTTTGCTATACCGAATGCGAGTGTCCCGTTGGGGCAGATCCTGAACAACCCTTCATTCTTCCCGTTCCAGTTACCTGCCATGACTGGTGATTTTGTATCAACGCGTAGCTGCCGAATTGATATGGCTCGATATGGGCTGGACGATGAAATACTCCGCCTCACCAACAAAAAGTGACTTATAAATGCGTACTGTATTTCTATAGTCCATCTACCCATAAAAACAAGCCGTTTTCAAGAATGATCGATAAAACACCCAAAACCGAGAGACTGATCGGCTATGCCCGAGTCTCAACGACCGGTCAGGAACTCAACCTGCAGCTTGATGCCCTGAAGCAAGCCGGCATTCCTGACAAACTCATCTTCATCGACAAGGCAAGCGGAGCGAAAACGGAACGGGCAGGTCTTGCTGACTGCATGACGGAACTGCAGGCAGGGGACACCCTCGTCATCTGGCGGCTGGACCGACTCGGCCGGTCCCTGAAACATCTCATCGAGATCGTTGAAGAGCTGAAGGGCAGGGGAGTCGGGTTCCGCTCAATCAGTGACGGAGGGATCGACACAACCACCGCTTCAGGGGAGATGGTGTTCAACATCTTCGCTACCCTGGCTCAGTTTGAGCGGCGACTTATTCAGGAACGAACTCAGGCGGGGTTGAAGGCAGCGCGGTCAAGAGGTAAGAAGGGCGGACGGCCGAAGATCACCGCGGATGATCCGAAGGTGCAGATGGCTAGGAAGATGAGTAAGAACCTCAGTATCAGTGTTGGGGAGATCTGTCGCACGCTGAAGATTTCGAGGGCGACGTATTACAGGTTTCTCAATATTCAAAAGTGATACTGATGAACTATGGGATTTTATGATGTATATTGTTGGTGGTGTTGCGCGAAAACTTCTATAGAGGGCTGAGAAGAATCCGTACTAGCCCAAAAATTGCGTTAAGATTTGTTTTTGCAACGAATGCAGTTTAGATGTTCAACCATCGGCGGTATAGTTGACATTGTCGTTGATGCATAATCGATGCATGTTGTCTATAAATAGTGTTAGTGATTTTAGCGTAACCCGAAATGATGACTGCCTATGAATCGAATTGCTATAATGACAAGACTCATTGCAATCATCACTGTAATCAGCTTGAATGCAACAGCAGCATTAGCCGGCGGGATAAGCCAGGCATTTTCGGATTCAGTTTTTGGCGTCAAGTGGAGCGAAAAAATTGAGGAAGTGCAGGAGAAATTACCCGGAGGAAAGGAAACCTCTCTTCTTTCAGGAGCAATCCGGAACTACGTCGTCAAGGACGGCCGCGAGATCATGCTGGTTAGAAGAAGGGAAAAGGATAAAATCACCTTTTCATTCTCTCAAGGACGACTTACTCATATCGGCATTGAGTTTGATCCCAAAACCGAAGTTTATGGGGCAATCCTGTCTCGGTTGCAGTCTAGCTTCGGAGCGTATGAAACCCTCCCTGCGAGTGAATCCCTTGGGGGATCAATTGTGTGCTGGCCGGTTGATGACGGCGTAGCTATTCGGCTTATTCAATATCCTTCCGGTTTTGCAGGAAATGCACTAATCCTTGAAATATCGAAAACAGGGATGGAAGAATTTGATAAGGCCCGTTCGGGCTTCTAACGCCATATCTACTCTCGGGGGGAATGCAATAGGCCAACGCTTTTGTGAACAATATGAATAGCCTTTCATACCCCGAAGCTCCCTTTATAAAGCAATTTGCAGCATTTGAAATGCTCAGGGGGGGCGCTCTCTCTACCAAGTTGTTCAGCTTATACTAAGACATGGTCAACCTAGAACAAGTCTCCATGAATTCAGGCCTATCCGATCATTTGATATTTGCAACACCAGAGACTGACGCAAGGGTTCATGACGTTGGGCAGTATCTTGCTGATAATGTCCTGAACGGTGATTTCATTTGCCCCTCATTCAATGCCTGCCGTTCATCGTACGGTGATACTTTTTATGAGGGTCAACTCCATCATATTGGGCAATACTACGGGTTACGTGCCAACGGGTTTCCTTTAAGAGTTGTTGTGGTCGGTCAAGAGTACGGCCATCCGCCTGCCCGTGTTGATATGCAGGCGAGATATGATATGATCATGCATTCTGCCCTGGGCTCCCGGTTTACGGCCGAGCCGGGATATGATGTTCGCAATCCTCACATGCGAGGGACAACGAACGTGCTCCGGCTGCTTTTCGGCATACCACTCGGAGTTGATCACCGGTCCGAATTCATCGAGGTCGAAGGCAAGCTCGTTCATCTGTTTGATGCCTTTGCGCTGGTCAATTACCTGCTTTGCTCGGCTGTAGCTGACGGCAGACGCAATGGCAAAGCAACGGGGACGATGAGAAGGAACTGCAGGAGTCATTTCAGGGCGGTCATGGACTTGCTGGAACCTTCTGTTGTTATTGTGCAGGGTAAAACATTCTGGCCCTCAATCCGGGAATCGTTTGATGTCGTCAGACCGGTAACCGAAGGTGTCTATAAGGCAAGGCTCGGAGACCATACGATGTTTGTTGCCGTTTTTTCACACCCGAGTGCTCATTTTCCTTATAATTGGGGAGCCAATGACCATACGGAATACCTCATGAAGACAGTGGTTCCTGCAATAGGGTTCATTCGCCAGAATATTGGTTTATGATGCAGCAATACGCTCAAACAGGTAGCAGTATATGATCACCCAGTGGAAACTGCGCAATTTCAAGTCGGTTCGAAACGAGACGACCATCGACCTCGCACCGCTGACGGTTTTTGCAGGTAAGAACAGTAGCGGCAAAAGCACCATTTTGCAATCGATCCTGCTTGTTTCGCAGACACTCTTGCATGAGAACGATGCCCAGCAGATTGTCCTGAACGGCAGGTACGTTCAGTTAGGGGATTTCTCGGATATCAAAAGCATCAATGGTGAAGCCGGAGAAATCATTATCGGCTGGAACATCGAGCTGACGCAAGAGCATGGCCAGGATTCTCACGATTCGGGGGGAGATGTCATGACGATATCGTGCGAACTGGCATTCGACGAGGGTGATGTGACATTGGAAATACCTTCCGGCACCAATGCAGTGCACGTGCTGTCATCAATAACACTGGCGGTAGACAAGCGCGAGGTTGACGACAAAGTGTATAGGTATGTATTTCACGCTGACAGAACCTCCGAGGAATCCACAGGCCGTAAGCATATGATTGCCAGCGGCACCTTGGGCGAAGCTTTGCATCGTACGCTTGATTATGATGTCCAGCTGGAAAGGATGCGCGTCGGGACCGGATCGGATGCGGAGCCAATCAATATCAGTGAATATTTTTATCGGTCGGAAACTGTCCGGGAGCAGATCACTGATTTTAGCTTTAATAATCGCTATTCTGCATACACTGAAATTAAGGCATATGCGCGGGAGATGCTGTATCGGTCAGAACCGGTTGGATGTTCCTGGTGGCATTTCATGCCCCTGAAGGTGACGGTGTCAGCAGAAATTGAAGTGGAACGGATTGAAGCCATAAGAAATGGCATCTTTGGAAATGGCGGGGCTCCTTTTGATTTTATCGGTGACGTGCCGATTATCATTCCGGATCCGGTGAAATCGGTAATCAAGAAGATCGTATCGGATATCTCTCCGGAGGATTACGATGCTTATGAGGCGCTTATACAACGCGACCTTGAAAGAACACCTCATAATGAAGATCCTCCAGAGGTCATTTTGCTTGACGATCTTGTGAACGAACTCATAGAACTGCTCGAAAGTGATGATCTTGAGTTGGACGATTTCGCCGACATGTTGAGTTATGGTGATTTCTCAGCAACATTCGGCTTCAGGAACATCATCATGAACAAACTCAACAGGAGTCAGGAGTTTCAGGGTATTCTTGACTCGATGATTGCCGATATACGACGAACTGGCGAGATAAGGCGCAAAATAGCCCAGATCGAGTTCAATGAAGATAACCGCCAGCTGAAATCATTTTTCACCAGTTCAGTACGGTATTTGGGGCCCTTGCGGATCGTGCCGGATCCCTCCTATCCGGTTTCATCAGCTATCTCGTCCAGCGATGTCGGCGTGGAGGGTGAGAATACGGCCGCCGTGTTTGATGCTGAGAAAATGTCCCTCATCACGTACATCCCGTCTGCATCGTTTCTGGCATCTCCTGCTAGGTTCGTTCCGGTTTCTGGTACGCTCATGGACGCCGTTGTCGACTGGCTGAGCTATCTGGGAGTTGCTGAGGATATCGAGAGCAGGGACTTTTCGAAGTATGGCCATTCGCTCCTGGTAAGCACGGGTAATAAGGGGCGGGCGCGTGATCTGGCTGATGTTGGTGTGGGTGTCAGTCAGGTACTGCCGATTCTTGTCAGCGGATTATTGGCGGGCGCTGATACGACATTTATTGTCGAGCAACCGGAACTGCATCTTCACCCGAAGGTCCAGTCACGTCTGGCAGACTTTTTCCTTTCGCTGACGCAGCTTGGCAAGCAGTGCCTTGTCGAAACCCATAGTGAGCATATCATCAACCGGCTTCGATTCCGGATAGCAGAAAGTTCCGAGGACTCTCGATTGCTTGGGGACACGAAAATCTATTTCGTGGAGAAAACGGCTGGGGTATCATCGTTTCTCGAGGTTTGTATCAATGAATACGGGGTTGCAACTGAATGGCCGGAAGGCTTTTTTGACGAAACCATTCTGGAGTCGGAAAAACGTATCCGGGCCGCTGCCATAAAAAGAAACACCAATCGGCGTCACAACTGAAAGAGCTTGAGCGATAGGTCGGATATGTTCCTTTCGAGTATACTGAATCACTATGATCACAAAGTGGAAGCTGACCAATTTCAGGTCTATTAAGGATGAAACGGTGCTTGATCTTGCGCCCTTGACTGTTTTTACCGGTGCCAACAGCAGCGGGAAAAGCTCTTTCCTGAAATCCATCCTCTTGATATCCCAGACCCTTTCACACAAGGATTCCTCTGCGCCTTTGCTGCTGAATGGCAGATTCATCAAACTCGGTGATTTCGATGGGGTTGTTAATGACCAGTCCGGATCGAATACCATACGCATTGGATGGGAGTGCGTGCCTCGCGTAGATGTTCTGCATCAGGTCAACAATATAATGGCGACCGATGGCCGTCATTATGCAAAAAGTCCCAGAGCGGTGAACTGCGAAATAATCGTGGATCAGCGCCCTGGGGGAAGCACTCCCGATGTAAGGCATGACGGGGGATTTGTCGTCTCGGGCGTAACACTCGGTCCGTTGCAGGTATCTTCTGCTTCCGACGGATCAATCAGGATGAAAGAAGAGTGGCTTGATGTTGCCGACAGGCAAAATATCGGAATTGCCTTGAGCTATGATATTGCAGACGAGGACACTGCTGTAGGTAAATATCTTATCGGATACATTGGTGAATACCCTCCCGATTATCAAGTCTCGGCTGTCGGCTGTATTCTCGATGGGTTCCTTCCGTCTGAAATTGTTCTTGGGGAACAGTGGTCCGACATGGATGGGCAACCAGTGGCAAGGCTCAGTAGTCGTCCATTGAGCCATGATCTTGCTGATGACCGGCAGTACATGATCGATTATTTTTCCGGGTCTGTCTATTATCTCGGCCCCTTGCGTGCAAACCCAAAAAGGGTGTATGCCCGCTCGTCGCACTTGAGTGCCGGTCAGATTGACTTGAAGGGCGAGCATACTGCTGATATTCTTGAAACGAACAGGGATAGAATCATTCGTTACATCCCGTCGACATCTTTATCTCTACCTGAAGACAACCATGAGCCGATTGAATGTTCTCTACTTGAGGCCCTCATCGACTGGGTAGGATATCTTGGCATTGCCGAAAGCATCAGGACTGTCAACAAAGGGAAATATGGGATTGAACTTGGGGTTACCATGGAGAACGGGGTCATCATCAGTGATCTGACCCAAGTCGGGGTCGGGGTAAGTCAGGTTCTACCCATTCTCGTGACAGCGCTCCTTGCAGAGCCCGATACAACTCTGATATTCGAGCAGCCGGAATTGCATCTTCATCCGAAAGTACAGTCATGCATCGCGGATTTTTTCCTATCAATGACTCTGCTTGGGAAACAGTGCCTTGTTGAAACACACAGTGAGCACTTCATCAATCGTATCCGGCTTCGGATTGCCGAGGCCCCCGAGGCATCTTCCTTGCGCGATGCAACATCAATCTATTTTGTCGAAAAAGAGCACGGATGGTCATCGTTTCGAGAAATACAGATTGATGAATACGGCGGGATACAGGTATGGCCCGAAGGCTTTTTTGATGAACAGCATAACGAAACCGCGAGGATACTGAGGGCAGCATCCCTTAAAAGCAAGAAAGACTGGAAGGATAACTGAACATCTAACCTCCAGCATGACAGCAACCCCCACAAATAACATCGAAAACGAGCTTGTCCGAGTAACCATCTCGGCCAGCACATTGGCAATTCCACTCTCTGGAGGGAAACCTGGAGTGGAGCACTATGTAGAACGATTGCTCTCATGGACAGAACTCGACCAGCAATCCTGGATCAGCGTCAACACAAGTAAAAATGCATATGGTGTCCTGTATGAGGATAATCTGTGCCCTGATTACGAGACGTTGAAGCAGTTGTGGAAAAAGATCGGGATAGAGCGGTATGCGTGGCGGGATGTCTCTGTCCAGATTCAGGAGCTCATGAGTCGGGGGCCATATTTCGAAGAGTGTCTGGGAATATCGCCCAATGAAGTTGAGCACATATCTGCACAGGAGCTTGAAACGGATCCAGACATATTCAGCGGTTGTCCAGGAGATCATGTAAAGGATGATCTGAAAAGATGCGTTGTCCTTATGATGATTTCGCAGTTGTCCCGTCAGGAAAGCCGGAAACCACCGTATCATTTTCTTTCTCTGAAGGAATCCACAACGGCGACCATAAAAGCTTCTGCTCGGGTTGCAGGCGCAATTGACTCCATTGATGCGATCAGCATTGTCGATGACATCTGGGTAGCCGATGATTCACGGACGGTCAGCATGAATATCGATGAAGCTGAGCTGTTATTGCATGCAACTACCCAACAAGATCTTCTAGCAGTGATCAGTATAGCGCTTCACAAGCAACATCACAGCTCGACAGTATTGCTCGAATACTTAGTAGGTAGAGCCTATATTGCAAGTCTGCAGGGAAGACTGCAAAAAAGGCCAGACATTGCCCGACCAATCATTCGGGCCATGGTCGAGACCCTCATGAAGTCGAACATGAGCGCGACACACGCCTTGAGAAAGGGAAAAAGCGGCGGCTCTGCTACCCGAACAAGAGGTAAAGACGGTGCTGAGGCTTGGCGGCGAGATATTGACCGTGACCACCATCTTCATTATTGGAAAATCAACGGGGAGATAGAATTCGCGTGCATCAGTTATCCGCACGACAGCTTCGATATCCCTGAAGAATAGCTCTTGTGGGCCGGTTCATTAGTAAATGCAATGAAAAACGTACCAGATAACTCATGAGTAGCATATAGCATCTTCTGGCTGGATTTGTTGTATATAAGTTATGTAAAGCTAATATATTAGTAATCCTCAAAACATAGGCCCAGCCTCGCCATCCAGACTATCTGGTTCCCTTATCTCTCTTTTCTCCTGTTCACTCAAATTCTGGAGACCTTTGCAGTCGCAATCGTCCAAGTGCTTGCTCAGCAAGACCTCAAGACCGCTCCGTGGATTCTGCTTGATTTCAACGCTATCTCCATTTCCAAACCCATACTCAATTTGACGTAATTTCCATTCAACTTTATCTTCAACTTTAACGAATCGTATTGACCTGATCAAGCCCCAAGCAATATCTGGATTACTGCAAGCCAGATAGGCAAGGTTGGCATGAAGTTGTCGGGTAAATTCGGCTAACTCTTCCGGACTGTCAGGATTGTATCGTTCTTTGCTGTGGACTGGTGCGTTGCTCTCGGTAAGACATGATTGTAGATGCGGTTTAGGCAGGCCCGGCTTCACTGCTCGCCGTAAACGCATGAGTATTCCTTCGCGTCTGTCCTGATTACCAATGGATCTTTTAAATTCATTGTTCAGCTTCGCATCCAGTTGTTGGCTAAGAGGATTCCACTTCAATCCCCTTGCAACTTCATGGAGCGTGAACTGCTCATAGGGCTACTTGACTATATCGAAGAGCAAGCCAAAGTCTTTTATAAACTCTCCAGGGCACTCTGAGCCTCACTCAGGCCTTGTTCTGCTGCCAGCCGGTACCACTTTGCGGCTTCAACAATATCCCGCCTTACACCCTTACCCTTTTCATATAACAGCCCCAGGTTGTATTGAGCATAAGCATAACCTTCGTCTGCCGCCAATTGATACCATTTGGCGGCCTCGGCAAGGTCCTGCACTGTGCCAAGCCCATCTTCATAGATATTCCCCAGATTGCATTGTGCCTTAACATGCCCCTGCTGCGCAGCCAAATGAAACCATTTCATCGCTTCGGCTTGATCTTGTCTGCACCCTACACCATTGCCGTAGGCCACACCGAGATTGAATTGTGCCGAGACATGACCTTGCTCTCCTGCCTGTTGAAACCATTTGACAGCCTCGGCATAGTCTTGCTCTACACCATTACCTGCAGCAAGCATGTTGCCCAGATTAAGCTGCGCAGAGACATTCCCTTGCTCCGCTGCTCGCCGATACCATTTGACGGCTTCTTTATAATTCTGATCAATGCCTTGAGCATTTTCATACATAAGGCCGAGGTTGTATTGGCCCCTTGCCAGTCCCTGTTTTGCAGATAGTTGAAATAACTTGAAGGCCGCTGCGGAGTCTTTTGATACACCCTGACCGGTTAAATGAAGAAATCCGAGATTGCATTGTCCATAGGCATTTCCTTGCTCTGCTGCTAGGCGATACCATTTCGCAGCCTCGGAGTAATCTTGAGGCACGTCGTTTCCGTTTTCATAGATGAGCCCGAGATTGCATTGTGCTTCAGCATCCCCTTGCTCCGCCGCAAGCCGATACCACTTAGCGGCTTCGGTAAAATCCTGTTTTACGCCTGCGCCATGGCCGTATATCCAACCCATTGCGTATTGGGCTTCGATATTCCCGGCACCGGACGCTTTTATCAACCATTTAATAGCAGCCGCCTCGTCCCTTTCTACGCCATCGCCGTGCAATAACATCATCGCTATCGCATACTGAGCTTCCGGGTCATACAAATCAACAAGCCCGTCATTGTCGGCCTGCATTATCTCTTCCGGTAAATTCCGAATCGCCTCTTTTTCTCTCTCTGTCAGTTTCTCTGGACCGTTGCTTGACTGTGTGGCGGCATGTCGCATTTGCCTTAGACGTGTATCCGCGTGTACATAGCCGTTTTCGCTCGCCAATCTATACCACAGCTCAGCTTTCTTGAGGTCTTGCTGCCTGCGCATACCGCTGCGATAGAATTCGCCCATGACGAATTGAGCTTCTGGTACACCGCCATGAGCGGCTTTTTCATAGTAGGAAACGGCAAGTTCAGGATCGGTTTCGATGCCTTTTCCCGCCATCAGCATATCCGCATAGTTGCGTTGTGCATTGGCATGTCCTTGCTCGGCTGCCCGTTCATACCATGTTGAGGCCTCTTCAAATCTTTCCAATGTTGATTCGCAAAACTCCCCCATGGCGAATTGTGCTTCTGCATCCCCTTCGGCAGCTAACGGTCCTATAATGTCATATCCGTCTTTGGCATGCTTTGAGTTAAAAAGCAGCAGAATGGCGGCTTTTACGATATCCTGCCGATTCTGGAGCTCATCGAGGTCGAGAAGTTCTGCCAGCGTGACGGGCGCGTCGCCGAGGATGAGCGCGGTCAGCGTTTTCTTTTGAGCATTTTTTTTCCAGTTCAAGAGTTTCATTGGTTGCTCATTTTGACGGTTGATGTGTTGCTTTCATCAATTTAGTTACAGCAGTATTTCTGTAATATATGAGTTTCTGACGAAGTATCGGTAGGTACCAATAATAAAATGTAGTCGCTGTGGGCGTATCGTCTATGGTATTCGTAATCGGGGACTCAACCGGCAGCGACATGATTCGCTGCCGGGCGTGTCGTATGGTTAGTTCAACGCGTAGGCCG
>JGI10211J34971_10002275_pt1 | contig 15728 bp, 12 predicted proteins | sample Etolagsediment_FD_34971 | JGI IMG/M metagenome (IMG submission 34971) | reverse complement strand
ATATCTTCGACTGCTTCCTGCTCTTCGTTGGCCAGTCCTTCCAAACTCTCATTCAGTTCTTTCAACCCATTAAAAAGCTCTTTCCTGTCTTTTGCATTCAAATCTTCTGCAATCAAAATTGCACGATCCATCTCATTCACAGGAATAAGAGTGAAATCTGCAACGCCCTTTTTAAATGCGGCAATATCCATATTTAGTGTTTATTTTCTATTACATTATAGCAAAAAATACCCTTTTGGACAAACAGTAAATGGCTATCTTTACTCCTCTTCTCCACTCACCCCTTCTTTCACCAAATCTTTCCCTTCTTTGATCATATCAAGCCCCCTATCTACCTTATCTATGCGATTTTCTATGCCTTCTTTTATTTCTACTGCATCCTCCACTGCGCCTACCACCGCTCCACTCATGTTGGAAAAGAGTGCATTCCAGTTGTCTATCAGGCTGGATTTAAGACCGGAGAATTGATCGCAAGCAACCAATAATAGACTTGCTGAGGATATGATGATGAATTTTCGGATGCGCATGAGAAGAATGGAAAATGGATAATTGATAATTGAAAATGAAATGCAATTAACACTTTAGCATTTTCCATTCTCCATTCTCAATTGTTTAAACAATCTGAGTATCTATATCCACTGATTCTTCTTTTTCATCTTCGGCTTCGAACATTTCTTTGAATGATCCGTTTGATTTTTCCAACCCTTCACGAATCAGCTGCAAGTCCGACTTACTCATGGCAAGACCGGACGAGGCATTCGCGGTTGCGTTCTCCTCGTATGGGGGAGCACTCATCTGCTCTATACCATTAAGTGATGCCTGAAGAACCACATAGGCATCGCACCCTTCACACTTTAATTGAAGTAACATAGCGCTTTCGGCCACTACTTGAATGGAATCAAAATCTATGGGCACCTTCTTACCACACTGCGGACAATGCATCTGTTGATATATTCGTTGGAGGATTTGCTGTAGTGTATGGGGATCCATTTCCATCAACCATAAGTATACCACTATTTGACCTACGCAACAAAAAAAACTCTTAATAAAATTTTAGCCGTTCAGGAGCTTTTGTATTTTAAAATGTTTAAGAACTGATTACTGATGCATTGTCAGTCCGTGTATCACTTTGGAGCTTGTGAGTAATTAAGCTGCCTTAAAAGTTAACCATTGTCACATTGCCACATTGTTAGCAAAGCAAAACGTAAGTAAATCGCTTGTGTAACAATGTGACAATTGATTATGTTTTTCTCCTCCGCATTTCGCACGTTATCCTATATTATCTAAAATATGATTCCTTGGGACGCTCCAGCTGCGGTTTCTAAGAATTTTATTCCTGCTTTTATAGCACTAATTATTCTTGGTGCACTGGGAGCCAGTACACTCGACTTTACCGTATCTGTTCAACCTAAATCTGTAGATATTGCCGTTGAACACGCTGATCCTTTGTCACTCGAACTTGATATGAGCATGCTGAATGGAAAAGGAATTATGGAAATTGCATCCGATGGAAATGTTGCCGTTCTTATAAGTGTGCCGAGTAATTGGCAGCGAGGAGAAGTGAGAAACGCGAAGTTAGAGCAGGTTACGAGTGAACCGGAAATGCTCGGATACACACGTTGGGCCTTCCCTCCGCATGCCTCTATTACTTATAAGATTCCAGAGACTCCTATTTCTGTTTTGATGCACAATCCTTCTAAGATTCCACTTAAGGTTTCTTATACTCTGGTTGATCTAGAGACAGAGGAAGTAACCAAAGATGTTCTCCTTATAAAAGACGAAGCACTCACCTTATGGTGAGTGAGTGTACCAGTAAAGAAAGTGTATCAGTGTACCAGATCACTAATTATTTGTTGGTACACTATTACACTATTACACTGGTACACTCAGTCTCATGAAAATCATTCCAACTCAAACATCGCTTATTAAAGAGAACGATGATCTTGTTCAAATGATCTCGGATTCTTCCGAACTTGAGGACGGAGACATAGTTGTGATCTCATCCAAAGCGGTCGCGATGTCCGAAGGTGAGTTGATTGATCTTTCTAAGGTGAAAATTTCCGATGAAGCAAAGGAGTGGACAGAGAAGCTTGAAAGGGATAATCCGAACCCTGCATTCAGACAAGCAATATTGAATGAGACAGATCGCATGCACGGAAAGGTCCTGCCGTCCTGTGAACATGCGATGCTGACTGAGATAAAACCGGATGGACTCCCAAGTGGCACAATTCTGGCCGCAAATGCTGGTTTGGATAGATCCAACGCACCTGAAGGTTTTGCCATAGGTTGGCCAAAAGATCCTATCTCGAGCGCGAAGAGGATACGCAAGGAATTGAGTGATAAAACAGGAAAAAACATTGCCGTTATGATCACGGATTCCTGCTGCCGACCGCGCCGAGTGGGAGTCACGGCAATAGCTCTGACTGTCGCCGGGATTGATCCGTTGCAAAGCCAGGTCGGAAAAGATGATTTATTCGGGAAAGATTTAAGAATGACCGAAGAGGCAACTGCCGACCAGTTGGCAACCGCGGCAAATTTTGTAATGGGAAATGCGGACCAGTCCATTCCCGCCGTAATTATTCGGGATCACAAAATTCCGATCACAGATTTTGAAGGATGGGTTCCAGGAATTGAACCAGAGGAGGATTTGTTTAAGGGAATGCTATGAAAAGTGTAACAGTGTAATAGTTTAACAGTGTACCAGTAAAACTCACTATTACACTGGTACACTGCTTCACTGGTACACTTTTAAATGTATCCCTCAATATAAAAATCATCTTTAGAAACTCCCCACTTTCCTCCGCAAAGTTTTTTCACATCATCCGTCATTAGTGGATTGCCACAAACATATATACTCTTATTTGAAAAATCTGAAACCAGAATCGGCACAAGTTTCTGAACATAACCTTTGTGACCTGTCCATGCTTCGCTCGGATCACTCAACGTAAAATGACAATTGAAATTTTCATGCTCTTTGGAAAGCTCATCTAACTCTTTTTTAAGAAAAATATCTTCCTCTGCCAATACTCCTACAATTAAATCCATACGCCGTTTTTCGCCTCCAACCAGCGAAGATTTGATAATTGATCTAAACGGAGCTGAACCAACACCGGTACAGATAAACAAATANTCTTTTGGCGAATTTTTATCCAAACCAAACACTCCAAGAGGACCCTGAATATTAACTTCATCCCCTTCTTTCAGTTGTTTGGATATCCACTCACCTGCTCTTCCACCCGGCCTGATTTTGATAATGAGCATCAAATCTTCCTCATCCGGAGTGGAGGCAATTGAATAAGCTCGTGGTTGAATGTCTGATGGATCATCCAAAAGCGGTACATCTACTAAAATAAATTGCCCCGGTGTGAACCTGAATCTTTCTGGTTTTTCAAAATAAATTTTACGTACATTGTGAGTGATTGATTCAATTTTTTTGCAGCGAACTGTATGTGAAGGAGTGGGCATGTGATAAGTATGAAGGATGAAGGAGGAAGTGAGAAGAAATTAGATTTCTATCTCCCCTTCTTCAATCATTTGCAGTACCTTTGGAAACCATTCTTTTTCCAGGGCCTGAACTTTATTTCTGAGCGTCTCAACCGTATCAGTTGGTTCTACTGTACAAATTTTTTGTACAAGTATTTGCCCTGTATCTACACCTTCATCCATAATGTGAATGGTAATTCCGGACTCCCTTTCGCCGGCGTCCAAAACTGCCCGGTGAACGTGGTCACCATACATTCCTTTCCCTCCGTGCTTCGGTAGCAATGCCGGATGTACGTTAAGAATCTTTCCGGACCATTCACCTATAAACCATGGCAAATGGATCCACATCCATCCCATCTCTGCGAGTATCACATCGTCACGATCCAGATAAACTTCGTCCAGTAATTCTTGAATAGCGGCATCTACCTTTTTATCAAACACCTCACGATCTTCTCCTTCTACTTTTCTTGCCACTTTCCATGGCAAGCCGGCCGCTTCCGCCTTTGCTATGCATTCTCTGTCTTCGTCATCTGTGACAAGACCGATGCAAGCGGCCTTCAGCGAACCGTCGGCAATGCTGTCCAGCGTTGCCTGGAATGTTGTTCCTCTGGATGAGCTGAGAACTATAAAGTTCATGGGGGATAGAAGAAATAGAGGTAATAGAAGGAATAGGCGTAATAGAAGTATATCAACTTTCTTCTATTCCCTCTATTACCTTTATTCCCTCTATTACTTCACTCAATTAACCTTTTACTTCATCAATAAACTCATCAAACAAATAATTTGCATCTTCCGGACCCGGAGTCGCTTCCGGGTGAAACTGAACCGCGAAGAACTTGCCGGATTTGTGGCGTACGCCCTCGGTTGTTCCGTCGTTTGCGTTTTTCCACCAAATCCTCCAGTCTTTCGGAATGTCGTTTGTTACAGCGAATCCGTGGTTTTGTGATGTAATGATGCACTTGTCCGTTTCCTTTCCATCCTCCCCTATTTCTGTGCAAGGCTGATTCGCTCCGCGATGACCGTACTTGAGTTTGTAAGTGTCACTTCCAATAGCGAGTGAAAGGAGCTGATTACCAAGACATATACCGAATGTAGGCGTTCCTTTGTCTATGCTCTTTTTGATCTGTTCAATGGTTTCTTTGCACATTTTGGGATCTCCCGGACCGTTGCTAATAAACACTCCGTCGTATTCCAGATCGCTTGAGTCGAGATTGAAATTCCACGGAATACGATGAATACGTACTCCCCTTTTAAGGAATGATCTGAGTATGTTGCGTTTTATGCCGCAATCGAAGCAGGCAATTGTCGCAATTGTTTCGCAATCTTTTGGATCGTAAGTAATTACTTCCTTGCAACTTACTTCGTCCACAAGATTCCTGAGATTGGGATCTTCAATATTTCCGGGTTCGGTAACTTTGTCATCCTGAACTATCCGACCAAGCATTACGCCGTGCTCACGCAATTTCTTTGTAAGCGCACGCGTATCTACCCCCGTGATTCCCGGAATATTGTGATGTTCAAGCCAATGGTGAAGCGAGCTTATCGCTGCAACATGGCTGAACTCCTCACTTACCTGCTGAACTACTACTCCCCTGACATGGATACCTTCGCTCTCGTAATTTTTGGAAAATCCGTATTCGTTCTTTTCCGCGGAAGGCACCCCGTAGTTGCCGATGAGCGGATAAGTAAACGTGAGAATCTGCCCACGGTAACTTGGGTCCGTTAGGCTTTCCACGTACCCCGCCATACCTGTGTTAAAAACGACCTCTCCGTCGGAATCCACCTTGGCACCAAAGGATTCTCCTTGGAATATTGTGCCGTCTGAGAGGATGAGTTTTGTCATCTTTCCGACGTAGAGTACAGGAAGAAGATACCCAGTAAAACGAATCTCACTATGAAATTGGTTTTCTAGGAAGTAGCAGAAGCTAATTTTCCTGTGGTAAGAAGATTGTATGTTTTTGTACGTACCTGATTAATTCCTTTCCCAACCAGCTGTAAAGCCAATGAAGGCAGACCGATTATATTTGAAACAAGATTGGTACCCCCCTCCGCCACTGCAACCGGAGCAGTAACAACACTACCCACTGTACTGGTCATCGCATCCCAAATTTTCCGCGAAGTATCTTTAATTTGGGCACCTATAGAAGGAGAACAACCTTGGACTTTATTTGCCCAACCTGTGGACTCTTCTACCGATGGTGGACGAAATATCGGAACTCCCATTGGGGTTATTATAACACTATTAACTGTTTATTGCAAATAATAATTGACAGTTTATAGTTTAAATGTTATAAATCAATTACTTATGTCATCAGGATTTGGAGCTGACAATGACGGCCAAGAAGAAGATCCAATTGATAAGGATTTTGATGCTTTTTCAGCTGATCTTTTCGGTGAAGAAGAAGATGAATTTGATGGTGAGGATGAGGATGATGAAGATAAAGAGGGAGATAATTCTCAACTTCTTACTCATTCTCCAGGTAAGATTCGAGGTGATTATAGGGGGTATACCTTAGGAGAAGAAAAACAGGAACCGAAAAAGAAAACCAAGAAAACGCCGGATAATAAAAAGGAAACTAAAAAAATAACTCCAAAACAAGAGAATGCTCATCAATTGGCAATGGAAAAACAAAAGGCAAAAGCTGCAAAAGCGGAAAGAAGAAGTCAAAGAATTGCAGATGAACAAGCTGCAAAGTATCGACTTCTATTGGCACAAAAAGAGGCCGAAAGACAGCAGTCCGAAAATAATCATCAAGCAGTAATGATTGAAGGGCAAATACGACTTCAAGAATTGGCGCTACAAGAAAAAGAGATGGAAGATTTAAGAGAAGCCAAGAGAACTATGGAAGCCAATTTGCAAGTAGTAAGATTGGCTCAAGTAGAAAGCAATCTGGAAATGAGAAAGATTGTTGAAACCAATAGAAAAGAAGCTAAAGAAGAACATGCCAAAAGGAATCATGAACTAATGATTCTGGAAGCTAAACTGGAAGATGGAAAGTTGAGGCTAAAAGATGCAACAAGGATTGATTTAAAAGAAGCCAAAAAAGAACAGGAGCCCTATTTGCATGAAGAAAGAAAACTTCAAATAGAAAAAGATTATGAATTAAGGCTTAAGCAGTTAGCCGCAATACAAAAGGGATGGAAAAGAATTAGATTCTGTCTGGCCAATATTTGGGAAAAGATTAAAAGCCAGTTCAGTAAAAAGGATGAGAAAAGCAAAAAGGTAAAAGGAACCCCAGATGAGAAAAAACAAGAAGAAAAGGTGGGGATAATTGCCGCTGGCTGGTCTGCTCTGAAAAAGCGAATCGGTAAAGAATCTCCATGGGGCAATAATGTTATTCCCAGGAGATTGCAATTAAGGGCTCTGCAATTTGAATTCGGCAGAACAACTGTTCCAGCCGAGGAAGATAAAGAAAGTCTGCGTGGGGCAGTTATATACCGAGCAGTTAACAATCTTCCACGTGAGGATGCGGACTCTGATGTTCTAAGTGAAGTGATGTCCGAATTCAATAAGTGCGCTACCTGCGCAAGAGAATTCTCCACCAAATACGCTGCCATGAATAGACTGATACCTTCGGAAGAACAGTACACAGATTCCAGGCAAGCCCTTGATGTATTAACGCGGGCATTCGAAAATACAATTAACGAGTTCGAAGCATACATAGATCCCGAACAGGAAGGTTTGGTAGACAGTCCAACCGAACAAAAGATAATTACCGAGCGTATAAAGTGGATGGAAAACTTCCTTGTAAATCTAAAAAGCACCAGCGTGCTGATTCCAACAACGGAAACTCCTATTGTTCCGTGGATTCTAAAATCCAAAGCGCACAAGGCCGGTGGAGGTAATGTTCACGAGAAAATGGAAAGGCAAGAGATTGTCCACGGTCTCCTTCAGCGCGTTCGATCGCTACAGCTACCACTGACTGATAACAAATCGTTAGCTGCACGTAAGAACAGAGTAAAATATGATGTATCAGAAAAAGCGCACGCTACTGTCGGAAATATATGGCAGTATGCTTTTTCTTCCAGAAGTGCGGTATACAAGGTTGTTGTTGCAGCCACCGTACTGGGATACACCTTCTGGCCTTCAAATGACGAAGCTCCTGCACCACCTAATACCGAACCTAAGCCGGCAGAAAGTGTAGAAGATGATGAATCTGTTGAAGGCCCGGAAATTACAGATAATACGGATTCCTAATATTCCAACCTAATCAGTAGAATTGATTCAGAATATTGACATTTTCCTATAAAAATGGTAATATGTATCTGTAATTCCCTTTCTTCCCTATGGTAGATATGTCAAAAGATCCTATCACTCCAGAAAATGAGCCTCTGCAACCGGAAGGCGGCGAACAGGCGCCGGTTGGTGCAGAAGGCGAAGGTCTTGAAAAGAAAGTAATGGGGCGCAGAGGAGCCCTAAAGCAACTATTTAAGATGGGTGCCGTAACAGTCCCTGCAGGTATAGCCGCTACTCAAGAAGCATTTGCGGGCGAAGTTCCAGAGGGATATGAAGACATACATAATGAATTGCAGAAGTCAAATCCTGACCTAAAAAAGCATGTACCGAATGCTGCAGAAATAGGAGTTAAAATTCGATCAAGAGATTGGCAAGACGACAAGATATATTCTCCACAGATGAGAGTAGAGATATGGACAAATATTATTGGGGCTATTGAGCACAGAGAAGCCAATGCACCGGAAGAAGAAGATGACACCACACCGACAGGCCGTCGTACACCCGAAGCACCAGGGAAAGGGGGTACACCTGAAAAAGAAACAGGTGCTGTTGAGCAATTTGCATGGAACCTGGGCTTTCCTGCAGTGGCACAACTTGCAGTTAGTATGATTGACCGAATGAACTGGGGAATAGCAAGAATAGCGGAAGGTTGGGCGGAGGGACAAAAGCCCAATGGAAAGGATATCGCTGAACTTAAGAAAATGAAAAAATGGACTCATGTCGTCAGAGGTTCGCTTTCAACTCTAGACTTCGGTCGTTCTTTTACAGAAAGATCTACCGACGTAGGACTTGCTGTTAGAGAAATTGCTTTACTGTTCCGATATTATGAATCTACCTTCGGTAAGAGAGGTTCGGTGGTTGGAGGAGGAATCAAATCCGGTGTAGGTCTTGGTAGTTCAGTTGGAGGTTGGTTTATTTATTCTCTAATGAAAAAAGGCCGAACAGCACTTGGGTGGGAAGCTCCATGGTTGGTATCCGGGACAGCGAAATCAAGAATGCCAAAAAAGGTAAAAGAAAGACGTGCAATGGCGCGAGCACATGAAAAACTCACTCAGGCGATAAAGCGATTGGAAACCGGAATTGCAAAAGCTGAGTATTCAACTCTGGAACCGGCAAAACACAACCAATGGATAAATGATGCCATACAAACTATCAATGAAGGTGAAGGTAAAAAAATAATAGATCTGGAAATACCTGCAGATGAAGAAGTAGTGCTCAACGAGTCACCTACATTTGTTGCTTTGCACGAAGCAGACAAACTGAGCAAACCACGCGTTGAAAGTATAGTTCGTGAACTGGTAGATCTAAAAAGGGTGGAAGGAGATTCGGACGAGGAACCAGAAGTAACGGAACCGGTAGCGGAAGAAGCGGCTGATACAGGAGATGAATCAGTGAAAGCAGAAGATTTAGCTGAAGAGGGAGAAGACGAAGAGGAATTCGAAGAAGGGGAATTAGAAGAAGAAGATCATGAGTGGGAGGAGGTTGATGAGAATGAGGATGATGAGGAGGGGGAAGAGGAGGAGGGGGAGGAGTTTGTTGATGAAGATGGTAATGAAACCCATAATCCGGAGAATCCATTAGGTTATTAAGATTAATTAATACATATAAATCAAAAAGACACTTTCTGTTCAAGTTATCTCTTACATTAAGTGGTTTTTTCTAGAAGAACGAAGTCACCCAATGTAAGAACTGCGCCCATGCTAACTGAGCACCCGGTCCAAGTGCCGGAAGCAACATGTTTGTACCTGCCCAATATATGCCGTATCCCATTCCTGCTGTGACAAGCAAACTTGTTGCTGTCGCAAACGGTCCGCCGATTTTTGGGGTAAGTGCTTTACCCATACCGGTAATGAAACTGGTAATAAGTTGAAATGGGGCCGCAATAACCTTGCCTGTCCCTTCCATAATTTTTCCTCCTGGGATTTTGGAGATTCCATTTTTTACAGCCTCCAATACCTTTCCAAGTAAACCAACTCCCTGACCGATCTTCTCTGATCCCCATTCCATTGAACGACCAATAGCTCCTTTTGCCTCTTTTTTCTCTCTTCCGGTAATACCTTCGTAAATATTCTCTGTTATATCCAAAGCTGCTGTTGGTGCCGTAAGGCCGGCAGCTACTGCGTTTCGTGTTTTTTCCGCACCTTTCATAACCAATGAACGTGGCTTTTCGTACAGCTTGTTTGCGATAGGTACTTTTCTTATAAGCTTGTCTCCTACCCAAACCATACCCGCCAACGGCGGTACGGCAAGAACTGCTCCACCGATAAACAGCTTTCCCAGTGGACCGCGTACTTTCTCTCGCGAAATACTCCAAATAGACTGCTTTACTTCGTCAGATGTCTCCGGCGACCTTAGTTGCTGCTCTTTAAGATGCTGTTCGAGCATTTTCTGTTGCTGTTCCGGTGACATCTCCGCAGACGCTCCTTCACCTTCAGTTTTTATCTCTGGCATTTCTTTTGCAGGTTCATTTTTTGGCTCCTTTGGAGGTTCTTTCTGCTCCGATTCCGCCTCTGGTGTGGTCATGGTTGTCATAAAGATTAAGTGTTTTACTATGGTCTATAAATCTCACCCAGTCCACCCACTTCGTTCATATTTGCATATCTTTGGAACGTAATTAGTCCTTCGCGTTCTTGTAAGTAATGCCTAAGTCTGCCTGCTTCCTCTACAGAAAGATGTAGCACATGCCCTATCTCGCCTCCTGCCGGGCTGTACGACTGCATTGTCGCTCTCTTGAACAATTCACCAAGTGCAACTGCCTCCAAATAACGGGCGTACGAACTTGCAAGTTCAAGCTTTTCTCTTCCTCCCGGTTTTGTTACATCCGCAGTTGAGTACTCGTTGTATAGCGTATCATTTGCCAGCCTATGCTCCTTCCATGCTTTTAGTGTTCTGTGCGCGGTATCACGCGCATCGCCCGCAAGCCAGTTAAACGGTATTCCCATAACCTTTCTTTTTTCAACGAACACTTGCGTAAGAAGTGATGCTACTCCGGAAGCTGCTTTAAGAATTTTGACATCAATATCTGCCCCGGCTCCAATAATCTCAATAGTTGGTGCTCCGCCAGGAACGGCGGGGAGACCTGGTTGTTCTACCTTAAGCAGATCTTCCAGCTTTAATTCAACATCCGGAACACCATTTCTCTGCAATGTATTGTACGCAAGTACTGCTTCAGCAAATTTTCTATCCACTTCCTGATAGTCCGTATTCGCTGTATTAAAATCAGCTTTAGATTGCTGGTAGTCGTCGAATAGCTGCGTCACTCTTTTTGCATATTCATACCTCGCAAATGCAAGACTGTCTTCGTCAGTATATGTTTCTACCATATACATATGGTCAACATTGGGTGTTTGCTCTTCGTCCGTCCACTCTACTCTCACCTTTTCTGCGCTAATGAAGTTGTTTATTCTTGCGGATAATTGAGGCTTGTCAGCCCTAACGGCAGACGGAAGACCCGCAACAAATACGGAGACATGATACTTTGCTGCTTTCTCTTCTTCTGCGGGTAGTAGTAGGTTAACGCGATCAACATTTAACTGTTCCGCTTTAATTAATCCTTGATTAATTTTTTCTTTTGGCCAATCACTCGCACGCACAGCTGCATTTCTTTTTAATGTGTATACCGAGATTTTAGCAGTTGATTTTGCCCTACTTTCCTTCAGTTTTTGAATTTTTTTATTCGACTCGTTTAACAATTCTCTTAAAGTGGTTTCCGGTGTTTTGAACGTAAGATTGTATTCTTTTTCCAACCCTTTCATCAGCGTTTCCGCTGCCGTGAAATCGTTGTACTTGTCCAAACGCTCACGTCCAAGAGTTTCCTTTTTATTATTTTCTGTGTCCAGTACTCTCTGATACGCTTTCTCGGCATCTTTAATTTTCGGGATCTTGGCAATCTCGCGAGCAAGGTTCTTTTCCAGTATTTCCAATACAAAACGCTGCATTTCCGGCTGTTTTATAGTCGCAAAGTTGGTACCAAAGAGAGCATTACTAATTTTATCTCTCCATTGCCCAAGCACAACTTCTACTTTTCCTGAGGAATGCGATGTCGCAAACTTGAGTGCATTTGCACGCTTTGTCGGGAAAAAGGTACTTATGGAGTATTCCCTTGTAACATCGCGAATTGGATTTTCACCCGTACTGTAGTTACTGTCTTGTACGTGTACTTCTATACCAAGTTGTTTTATAGCTTGTTCGTCATTTAGTTCCACCATGTAGTCCACACCGATTACATACATTATCCATTCCTCTATGGGACGCAAAAGGTAGTGCAACTGTGGCTGAGCCATAATACGTGCATGCAGTTTTTTCATGAGTTCTCCTGTTCTGCTTGTAAGTTCTATAGCTTCTACAACAACAAATTCAAGTATGCCCGACCCCTTGTCTATAATCTGGAGCCCCAATTCTTTTCCTGTTTCTTTAAGAAACCTAAGTGTTGCGGTCATTTCTTCGGAAACCTCTGCCTTAAGTTTAGGATACACGGTACGTACCCAGTCATATATGCTTTCTGATGTATCGAATACCCATTCCTTTCCGGACTCATACATTGGAGGTATGGCTTCGCCAACCTGCATTTGCTTGGTACGCAGATATTTGTATGTCTTTCTTGCACCCAGGCCTGCGTTCTTTTTGGCCCAGTCAAATGCTTCGGATCCGCGCTCAAGAGGTGATAATTCACGTGCTATTGCTCCATCCATTTCTTCTGTGAGAGCTTCTTCGTTAAGAATATCCACAATGGAAGGATTCCTTCCGGAAAGTTTTTGTATGGCAACACTTTTCTCATCTCCATATGGTTCCATTCTTACATAGCTTGCTTCCACGTACTCCGCTCCCCACTTGATTCTGGACTCTATTGTCCCCTTGTCTTTACCATGCAGTGCGGCAACTTCTATAAGGCCTGCTTCAAATACATTTAGAACAACCTCGGCTGCAGCTTTGTTACTACCCTTATCACCCATTGCATCAACGACGGGTTTTAGGTCCAAGGACTCCGGTATGCCTCTCTCAAAATCCGTAGTTCTCCCTGCACGCACTTCTTGTCTCCAAACAAGCATTTCGCCTACTCCCACTGTTTCCAGCTGCTGCATGGCTTTAAATCCTACGGGATTTCCCAACTGTTCGTACCGTTTGTCTATCTTCGCACTTTTTCGCAGGAACTGGGCAATTGGACTTTTACGTTGGTCTTCCGGGAGAAAATGTAGAGCTTTTCCGAGCATGTCTTTTCCTGTCTTCTTCTTATATGCGGCATTCGCAATAAGTAGTAAAGGCAAACCAACCAAGATTCCTTTGCTCCATCCTCCTCTCTTCCACGCAGCGCGAATGAGCCAAATTCCTGCAATAGCAGCAGCTATAACCATTCCTTTGTTGACCATGTCACCCTTCCATAATTCTTTCATGGTGCCAAGTACGTCACGAAGTCCTCCTTCTATTGGGTCTCTGTGTATTTCATCACGTTCCATGAATGCGGCACTTCCTCTTTCCTGTCTCCTTTGATCCTGCAAGCGCCGTTGAATATCCAAAACACATTTCCTGGCGTCGTTAGCCGTAAATTCGCCGACATCCTTGTTGTCACGAAATGCTTCCAGCATTTGCTCCTTTTGCGGGGTGTCTTCCAATATTTTAGAAAGTGCTACTACTGCAGCTAACCTGTCGTCCATCCAGTTTTCTATTCTGGTTCTTCCGGTTAATAGCTTCATTTCTGCAAGTGCCTCCAACGCACGCGGATTTAAATTAATTCCACGTTGTTCCCACTTAACCAATATGTCTTCCTTCTCCCCCACTTCTAACTGATAATATTTCTTTAGTTGTGCTTCGCCAGCCTTTGCCACATCCGGGTTTGCTTTTAAGTAGGCCTCCGGATTCTTTATATATGCCTTTGCAGCGTCCAGACCTTTATGAATTCCAATCCAATCTGAAATTACTTGATGCCTTACATCCAATTTTTCCCACTGTTCTGCACTGTTCAAATGGTCTATTAAGACTGCATTTGCTTTTAACAAATACTCCGCTTGGCGCACGTGGTCCAACACTTTTGCCGCTGATTCAAGAGGCTGCAAAGCCATGACTTGGCTGTCTCTTATTCCTTTCAGCTTTGCTATGGAAGCTTGCAACGACCCACCGCCTCCAGCAGCTTTAGTGGATGCATCTATTACATCATCCAGTGCATTTCTGTAGCGCTCAAGTTCACCCTTTCTTTTTACCATTCTAAGTAGTTCTTTGTCACTGGCTAAGTTCCTTGGAAGCGTCTTAACCCAGTCCCACCAAATTCCGGCTGCCGCAGTTCCTGTTTTCATTGCCTCTGCACCAAGATTTTTAATTTTCTCCGTAAGCTTTATTTCGTGCACATGCTCCGCACGCATGATTGTTATGAGCCCCTTGGCTTCTGCTCCTATATCAATTCCGGGCGCTGCTCCTTTTACTTTGGCAAGAAACGTGTCTGCTTTGCCAAATGATTCCTTTATGGTTCCGTTACTCAAAATAACACCGGCATCTTTTAGCTTTCGTAAAATTTCCTCCGCTTTTGCCTTTCCCCCGGTACCCATAAGAATGAAAGTCAATGTATCTACAAACTTCTTCTCATCTAGCTTTAACCCTTTCTTATTGGCAGTAAAAGATACTTCTTTTGTAAAGGCTCCGGCTTCGAAAAGCATTTCAAAGTTTTCGTCGAAAGTTTTCGCCGGGTCCACCTTTGACATGTCGAACAGAACACCTATGTTTACATCTGCAATCTCCGAACCGTGTTTTTCCATTGCATCTGTCACTTCCTTTGGCAGTTGAGCACGAAGATAGAGTTTGCCCATAGATACACCTGCCGGATTGTCCTTAATTCCCAAGTCCACCCGCATGTATTTTTTTATTTCCTCTTCGTTTTTCATTCCCTTCAGCTTCTTTAGGTGAACTTCCGAACTCTTCTTGGGGCTAAGTACCTGCAAAGTAAGCGCAAGCGATTCAAGATTCAAAGTTCCTGATTTTGGATCGCGTACTTCATGCAAAAGAAGCTCTACGTTGTATCCGGCCAATCTTTTTAGATATTTCTCACGTTCCGGGAATAACTGTTGTATGTAAAGATTCTGATCATTATCCAGCTCCTTCCACTCTGCATCTGCATCATCTCTCGCTTTTGACAGTACCGCTGTCTCCTCATCCGAAAGTTTCATGGCATTCAAATTACTCAAAGAGTCCAGCATTGCCTTTTCAGTCTTAGCATCGTCCAGATTCTTTTTTAGCTTACTAAGTTCGTCTTTGGTGAAATACTTATCCAGCTTTGCAGTATTTTTTTTCCAGAAAATATTTACCAATTCTTTTACTTCCGCCAACTTTGGCTTTTCTTTGTTTGGTTTTTCGCCAAAACCAACAACCGCAGCAGCTACTTCCAAAAGAAGGTGCTGTCTTTCGCGTGTTATTTCTTTCTTGGTTTTCAAAATGGGAACAACTTCCTCGCTTCCGGGAAGAATTTCACTTTCTCCCGTCTTTGCAAGCTCCTTGTAATTTTCCTGAGCTGTCTCCACATCATCAAACGCTCCGGCAACCATTCCAATGAAACGCTCTCGTTCCATTGTGAGCGAATAGTTAAGCTGTTCTACCTTTTTGCCTTCGCCTTTAAATGCTTCGTGATAATGCTCAACAAGCGTTTGTGCTGCTTTCGGCAAATAATCTGTGGTTTTATCGGGCTTAAGTTCTATCTGTGCACGAATCATTCTACGAACTGTTCTGTTTCTAAGCAGTGCTTCTAAGTCCGGGTTTCCGCTTGCAGCAATCTCCAAGTACTTAAATGCAGCCTCCCAACGAAGCCTCTGCCTTTCGTATTCATCTTGCATTTCTGCTATTTCACTCCTCTTCTCCGGCGGTTTCGGTCCTGCCGCTGGCTTCTTTGGCCCTTTGGGTCCAACTTTATACACAAAACGGTTCTCGGATTCCGAGAAATTACCGAACCATGAATTTATGTTTGTTTTAAGCATTATTGTCTTCTTATTATACCTCAAAAACGCCTTTTTCTCAATACCTGTATTTAAAG
>JGI10211J34971_10002274_pt1 | contig 15733 bp, 14 predicted proteins | sample Etolagsediment_FD_34971 | JGI IMG/M metagenome (IMG submission 34971) | reverse complement strand
TAGATTAAATGCCGAGTGGCAATGAAACAAAGTGGGGAAGTATATGCTGAAGAACGACCGTGATGCACCAGCAAACAGGATCAATTCTTATTGCTCGGAGGCATTTTGTGACTATTATAGTCACGTTAGTATGAGTTACTATGTAGAATCCCCCCCGACCACCTTTTCAATTCAAACATATATATTCGAGGTATCATGTGGCTAGTGTAAACCTAAACCGCGATTCAGACCCTCAGGAAACCAGCGAATGGCTGGATTCCCTGGCTGCCGTCTTTGAAGAAGATGGTGTTAACAGGGCGTATTATCTGGTTAATGAACTGATCGACTATGCCAGAAGAAATGGCGTTCGTCTTCCCTACAGTCCCAATACGTCTTATCTGAACACCATTCCCGTGTCCCAGCAGGCCAAGTTTCCTGGTGACAGGGACATTGAGCGACGCATCAAATCTATCATCCGCTGGAACGCCATGGCCATGGTGGTGCGAGCCAATAAAAAGTCCGATGGGATCGGTGGACATATTTCCACCTATGCCTCCTCAGCGACCCTGCTGGAGATCGGCTTCAATCATTTTTTCAGATCAGCCACCGATGAGTTCGGCGGAGACCTGGTCTATTTTCAAGGGCATGGTTCTCCCGGGATTTATGCCCGTGCTTTCCTCGAAGGTCGTCTTTCCGAAGATAAATTGACAAATTTCCGTCGTGAATTATCCCCAGAGGGTGGACTCTCTTCCTATCCACACCCCTGGCTCATGCCTGATTTCTGGCAGTTCCCAACCGTATCCATGGGTCTGGGACCCCTTCAGGCCATCTATCAGGCACGCTTTCTGCGCTATATGGAACACCGTGAGCTGATCCCCAAATCGGATCGTAAGGTCTGGGCTTTTTTGGGTGATGGTGAGATGGATGAACCTGAATCCCTGGGTGCTATCACGCTGGCTTCCAGAGAAAAACTGGACAATTTGATCTTTGTGGTCAACTGCAATATGCAGCGCCTAGATGGGCCGGTTCGTGGAAACGGCAAGATCGTCCAGGAACTGGAAGGGGCCTTTAGGGGCGCCGGCTGGAATGTGATCAAGGTAGTCTGGGGCTCCGAATGGGATGCCCTGCTGGCCAAGGATAAAAATGGAATTCTGGCGAGACGGATGGAAGAGATCGTCGATGGCGATATCCTCAAGTATATCGTTGAAGGCGGCGCCTATATCCGCGAACACTTCTTTGGCAAATATCCTGAGCTGCTTGAAATGGTCAATCATCTCAGTGATACGGACCTCGAAAAATTGAAACGCGGGGGACATGATCCTGCCAAAGTCTATGCAGCCTATGCCGAGGCTGTCTCTCACACCGAGCAACCCACCGTCATCCTTACGTCGACTGTCAAGGGATATGGCATGGGTGAAGCGGGAGAGGGAAAGAACATCACCCATGGTCAGAAGAAACTGAATGAGGAAGAACTCAAGGCCTTCAGAAGCCGGTTCGGGATTCCTATCTCTGACGAAGATGTCATTGACGCACCCTTCTATCGTCCTGATGAGGATTCGGAAGAACTCAAATATCTGAAAGCCCGGCGTGAAGCACTGGGGGGAAGTTTCCCCATGCGTCGCACATCAGCAGATCCATTGAAGACACCTGATCTAAGTGCTTTTGCATCCGCCCTGGAAGGAACCGGGGATCGGGCTCAGTCCACAACCATGGCCTTTGTCCGGATCCTGTCCATGCTTACCAAGGACAAGACCATTGGCAAACGGGTCGTCCCTATTGTCCCGGATGAGGCCCGCACCTTTGGCATGGAATCGCTATTCCGAAGCCTGGGTATCTATTCCAGCGTGGGTCAGTTGTATGACCCCGTTGACTCTGATCAGTATCTCTACTACCGTGAAGACATCAAGGGTCAAATTCTGGAAGAGGGGATCACTGAAGCGGGGTCAGCCAGTTCCTGGTTGTCCGCCGCCACATCCTATTCCACCCACGGTGTCAACATGATGCCTTTCTATATTTATTATTCCATGTTCGGTTTCCAGCGGGTTGGGGACCTGTTCTGGTTGGCCGGTGACATCCGGGCTCGTGGTTTTCTTCTGGGTGCTACTGCTGGTAGAACCACCCTGAACGGAGAAGGTCTTCAGCATCAGGATGGACACTCTCTGCTAGCCGCCGCAACCATTCCCAATTGTCGTGCCTACGATCCGGCCTATGCCTATGAGATCGCCGTCATCATTGAGCATGGTATGCGCAGGATGATGCATGACCAGCTCGATGAATTCTATTATTTGACCCTGGAGAATGAACCCTACCAGCATCCGGCCATGCCGAAAGGTGCAGAGGAGGGCATCATCAAAGGGATGTACAAGCTTTCCAGTACGGGTAAGGCAAAGCAGGACAAGCACGTTCAGCTCTTGGGTTCCGGTGCCATCCTGGGAGAGGTTCTGGCTGCTGCCGACCTCCTGAAGAAGGATTTCAAGATCACCGCCGACGTCTGGAGTGTCACCTCCTATTCAGAGCTCCGTTTGGAAGCCCAGGACGCCCAGCGTTGGAACCGCCTCCATCCCACAGAAGAAAGACGTCAAGCGTATGCCTGTCAGTTATTGAAGGATACGGTTGGTCCGGTGGTTGCTGCTTCGGATTATATCAAACTTGTGGCCGAGCAGATCGCCATTTTCCTGGATAAATCCTTCCTGGCTTTGGGTACGGACGGATTTGGTCGGAGTGAATCCCGGGAAAATCTGAGAAGATTCTTTGAGGTCGATCGGTATTCCATTGTGATTGCTGCGCTCTTCCAGCTCCAGAAGCAGGGGGTCGTCGAGGCCAGTGTGGTTGACAAGGCCATCAAAAAGTATGAGATCGAGACTGAAACGGAAAATCCCGTCAAACGCTAGAGAACGGATGGGGAACATCATTTTAAAAGAGAGCTCAATATGCTGAAAGAAATAATTATTCCGGACCTGGGAGAGGGCATCGATTCCGTCGAGGTTGGAGAGATCAATGTCAAACCGGGCGATCATGTTGATGTAGATGACATTCTGGTCGTACTGGAAAGTGACAAGGCTTCCATGGAGATCCAGGCTGAAGAAGCCGGGACCATCAAGGAGATCCGTGTTGCCCAGGGATCAGAAGTCAAATCCAATTCAGTTCTGGCACTCATCGAGCTGGACGAGGCAGAGGTTCAGGAAGCTCCAGAACCAGAGGCTGCAAGTGAAGCAGTCCCTGCGCCAGAACCTGATGCTGCTCCTGAAACCCCCGCTCCTGTGGTTGAAGAAGAGATCCCGCCGCCACCCATCGAAGCACCGGTAACCAAACGCAAAATGGTTTCGGCCAGTCCGGGTGTAAGACGTTTCGCCCGTGAATTGGGTTGTGATATTGCCCTGGTTCCCGGCAGTGGACCCAAAGGTCGTATCCTCAAGCAGGATATTCAGGATTATGTTAAATCAAGATTATCCGATGCTCCGGCGTCGGGCATGCTAAGAACGGTACAGCCAGATATTGATTTCAGCCAGTGGGGTGAGATCGAGACGATCCGCTTGAGCAAGATCCGTCGGGCCACAGGTGTCAACCTGCAGAATGCCTGGCAGACCATTCCCCATGTGACTCAGTTTGATGAATCAGATATCACAGGGACGGAAGCTTTTCGTCAGGTGTACAAACATGCCGCCGCCAAAGAAGGAGGCAAGCTCTCTCTGCTGCCATTTATCATGAAAGCCGTGGCCAATGCCTTGCAGCAATTTCCTGACTTCAACAGTTCGCTTGATGCCCGCGGTGAGAATCTGATCCACAAGAAATACATTCATTTGGGCATCGCTGTCGATACGGAAGCCGGTCTAGTGGTTCCTGTGATCCGGGATGTGGACAAGAAAAGTCTCATCGATTTATCAAAAGAGCTGGTGGATGTGAGTAGCCGGACCCGGGATAGAAAGATCAAACCGGCCGAACTGCTTGGCGCTACCTTCTCCATCTCAAGTTTGGGTGGGATCAGCGGTACCGGATTTTCTCCCATTGTCAATCCGCCTCAAGTGGCGATCCTGGGTGTTTCCAGATCCAAAATGCAACCTCAGTGGAATGGACAGGAATTTGTTCCCCGCTTGATGCTGCCTTTCTCCCTATCCTATGATCATCGGGTCATTGATGGGGCTGCCGCTGCACGATTCACCAAATTCATCGCTGAAGAACTGAAAACCATCGAAAATCTATTTTAGGGCCGGGAGTTAACCATGTCCAATGCCATACATGCTGAAGTCGTTGTTCTGGGAGCTGGCCCTGGTGGCTATGCCGCCGCCTTTAGGGCAGCTGATCTGGGCAAAAAAGTTGTTCTCATTGATAAGGATAAATCCCTGGGTGGAGTCTGTCTTAACCGTGGATGTATTCCTTCCAAGGCTCTGCTGCATCTGGCCCGGGTAAAATCCGAGTCCCGGGAAGTCGCCAGTTTTGGATTGAGCTTTTCTGAGCCCACATGGGACCTGGATGCCGTCCGCGCCTGGAAAGACCAGCGTGTGGTTGGCCGCCTGACCAAGGGGATCGGGGCGCTGGCCAAAGCCCGCAAGGTTGAGGTTGTCACCGGGACAGGCATTTTTACTGATGCCCATACTATCCAGGTGAGTAACGCAGATGGAGAGACCAATATCAGCTTTGATAATGCCATCATTGCTGTGGGGTCCCATCCCACCAAGATCCCCACTTTTCCTGAAGATCCTCGCATCATGGATTCAACCAGTGCACTGGCTCTGGAAGATGTGCCCGAAACCCTGCTCATCATCGGTGGGGGATATATCGGTCTGGAAATGGGTACGATCTACTCCGCCCTGGGTTCCAAGATCACTGTGGTTGAGTTCATGCCAAATCTGCTGCCTGGTGCAGATGCTGATGTGGTAAAACCACTTGAACAGAAGTTGAAAAAAGAATTTCAGTCAATTCGTACCGGGACAAAGGTCCAGGGGATCGAAGTGAAGAAGGACCATCTTCTGGTTACCATCGAAGACAGCAAGGGAACAGAGACGCTCAAAGTCGATAAGGTCCTGGTTGCCGTCGGACGCCGACCCAATACCCATGGCAGTGGCTTTGAGACCATCGGTCTGGATATTGATGAGCGTGGGTTTATCAAGGTGAATGAAAAACGTCAGACCAATCTGCCCCACATTTACGCTATTGGTGATATCACCGGTGATCCCATGTTGGCCCACAAGGCTACCTATGAAGGCAAGGTTGCCGCAGAAGTGATCTGTGGTGAACCGGCATCTTTTGATGTAAAGGTGATCCCTGCCGTGATCTTTACTGACCCGGAAATTGCCTGGGCTGGTGTCACAGAGACACAGGCCAAGGAGCAGGGTCTGGAATATGACAAGGGCGTTTTTCCCTGGTCTGCCAGCGGTCGGGCTCTGGCTTTGGGACGCACCGAAGGATTCTCCAAGGCTCTTTTTGAAAAGGAGAGCGGCAAACTGATCGGCATGAGTATCGTTGGGACCAATGCCGGTGATCTCATCGCAGAAGCGGTTCTGGCCATTGAAATGGGTGCTGATGCTGAAGATATTTCCCTGATCATCCACCCACACCCCAGTCTCTCCGAGTCTGTGGGAAACGCTGCCGAGATCGTGGCTGGTACCATCACTGATCTTTTCGCTCCCAAGAAATAATAGATCGAGACCATGATGAGCTCAATATCAAGCCCCCAAATAATTGATGTTGAGCATTGGGATCGCCGTGAGCAATTCCATTTTTTCAAGGACTTTGACAACCCCTTCTTTGGATTTACTGCAGATATGGATGTGACCCGATTATATGGGTTTTGTCATGAGCACCAGTTCACCTTTTCTTTGGTTTACCTCTATTGTTCTCAACTTGTGGTGAATGGTATACCTGAACTCAGGTACCGGATTCGGGATGGCAAAGTTTGGGATTATCCTCACATATCTGCCGGGTCCACGGTGTTGAAGGACAACCAGGTCTTCACCTTTTGTCATCTGGAATACATGACGGACCTGCGGGCATTTCTTGATTATGCAAACAGCAAGGTTGCTTCATGCAAAGCGCCTGAGACGCCCCTTGGAGATCACGATGATGATCTGGACCAGATTTACTATTCGATCATCCCATGGATACACTTTCATGCAGTGGTGCATCCCCGGAATATTGCAGCCGGTGACTCTGTACCGGCCATCACATTCGGGAAGATGATCGAAAGCGCAGGAAAGCGAATGATGCCGGTTTCAATTGAAGCACATCATGCCTTGCTTGATGGCATTCATCTGGGTATATATTATGAGCGTTTGCAAAGCTACTTTGATCAACCCAAATCTCTACTTGAAAGGTGATACATGGAGTACGCGCTAATCGAGCATGGTACACCGGCATACGAAGCATCGTTGCAGCTGCGTCATGAGATACTGAGGGTTCCGCTGGGGATGGATCTGTTTGATGGATGTTATGATGACCTGAGTCAGGAAGACCGCTTCTATCATTTTGGAGCTTTTGATGATGGTGAGCTGGTAGCCAGTGTGATGGGAATCCCCACGTCACCTACCGAGGTCAGGATCAAACAAATGGTGGTGGCCAAAAAATTACAGAATCTTGGTGTGGGTAAACGTCTGTTTATGGCCTTTGAGGCGTTTCTTCTGAATCTAGGGGTGGAGACTTTTGTCCTCCATGCCAGAATGGAAGCCCATGGCTTTTATCTCAATATGGGATACAGGATCCTGGGCGATGAATTTGACGAAGTTGGCCTGGCTCATTATAAAATGCGTAAACGATTTGTTCCAATTGACGACTGATATTTTATAGAGAATTGAGAATGTTTAAAAGATCATTTGCCAGTCTGGCAAAAAACACCCATTGGAAACAACTCACCGTTGAAATCTTGTCCATCATTGTTGGTGTTTTGATCGCCCTGGCTATGGATGAGTGGAACGAGAACAGGCAGAACCACAACAAAGCTGAACAAGCGCTGACAAATATCAGATTAGAGCTGAACTCAAATCTGAAAATTCTAGAGTATCTGCACCCGGAGAATCTTCACGCTGTAGACGTCCTGCAAAATGACGAGGAGAGTTCAACCGACTCGTTGAGGATCCTGCCCGGTTTACAGCTTCAGGAAACAGCCTGGATTACATTCATGAGTACGGGTGTAAGTGCCTTCATTCCGTATGATGAGTTATACGATGTGGCCGAGCTCTATACCATCATCCGGATCTACAAGGAAGTAGGGACCCGGTTCATCAATTTCTATGATGAGTCACGCAGTTTGCACTCGGCCATGGGCCGTGAGATCGAGGATGATGATATCATTCGGTCCAATCTGTCCATCCTGGTCATGCTGGTCTCCGTGGAGGAGCAGCTTATCGATCATATCAAGACCTACCTGGAAATCGAAACGACTGAGGATTGAGCGATTACTTCCCTTTTCGCAGGGGGAAGAAATTTAAGGGGCTACCCCGTTTGGCACTGCGCCGTTTGGCCGACATGGGGAAGGTTCCTTCAGAAACCTTTCTTACATCTTCAATGGAGTAGAATGCCTTGGGGTTGAAGCGAATGATCTCATCGATGACCGATTCCAGATCCCGTCTTTCAATGATACTGTATAGGATCTTTACAGAACCTGTCGCGCCTTCCGCATCTACGCTGGTTACGCCCATACCTGACTTTCTGAAGTAGGCCAGCAGGGCGTCTGCATTCTCCCGAGTGATGACCCGTAGTGCAACCTTTCCGATGTACAGACGTCTCTCGATGGTGATGCCGACATAGTTTCCAGCGGCAAAACCACCTGCATAAAAGATAAAATAAAAGGGTGAAGTGAGATTGTTCATGATACCGGAAATGACGAACAACCAGATAAAAACTTCAAAAAATCCAAGCACTGCAGCCATGGTCTGGATGCCGCGGGCGATAAATAGAATGCGGATCGTTCCCAGTGATACATCCATGATTCGGGCCAAGAAGATCATTATCGGTAAAACGATATACGCAAACCACCAAATTTCTAACCAATCCTGCATCTCACCCTCTCCCTGGTTTGTGGATCTGTCCACTCTGCTGGCAAAATACGCAGCGCTCCAGCGAATACAATCCCAGGAATATGAAATTCGTCTTTTGAATTGAATTATATCGCAATTGAAACCGGGAAGCGTTTAACTCTGCTTGGAAGCCAGGGGAAAGTGAGCTGTCACCACCTGGAATAGCTTGCATGCCATCACCCATATAGAGCTCTTTTTTTCGGCAGCCGGGAGTCATTACCGAGATATCAACTAGCGTAAAATGATCCACTAAAAGCCGGCGTGTTCGCTTCGGACATATCAACCGCCTTTAAAGCTATTCGCCGTGCAGGAAATTACTTTCGCTGGAAAAAACAGTTCCACAGGTTGGTCCCTGTCGAAGCTGAAAAGGTCTGTTTATCTCATGCTATGCGGTTTGAACCGAATTAATATTCATGCTTAAACCCAAGCGATCCAGAAAGCCAAGAAATATAAATAGTCCCGAACAAAGCCTGAAACTCTTGAGTTCATATCGCTGAAAATTCTGAGATGAAAGCAAACATGATATAATTTGCCATATTAATATAATTGGTAAAAAGCATGTAAAAATAGTATTGAAAATATTATGATAATATATATCATAATTAGTATAATAATAGTAAGTTAACCTATCTTTATGTTTCGATACAATATGTATTTGAAAATACCGATACACGCACTATATTCTTTTCGCAATCATTGAACAATGCTAAAAAATGGGGATGAATTCAATCATGAATAAATTCATGAAAAAAATTCCAGCACCAACCTGTTACACCACCGGGTATGGCAGCCTGCAAGCCCCGGCTGATATGAAATAAAAGCATCTAATCATAGGCGGAAAGGGTAATTGAATGGGTACACACATTGAATCCAACGAACTCTTGGAGATGAGCTACGCTGAAGAGTTAGCCGCTCGGGGAGTTTCGAGAAGAAAATTCCTGAAGTTTTGTACGGCGATCACAGCAGCCATGGGGCTGCCTGCAGGAATGGTGGCTAAGGTCGCTGAAACCATTGCCAATCCACAACGTCCGCCGGTCATCTGGCTCCATTTCCAGGAATGCACAGGGTGTACGGAATCCCTCCTTCGGGCAACACACCCAACCGTAGAAAGTCTTGTGCTGGATGTCATTTCACTGGATTATTCTGAAACGCTGAGTACGGCAGCAGGGCATCAAGTGGAAGAAGCATTGCATGCCTCTGTTGAAAAGAATGCCGGAAAATTCATCCTGGTTGTGGAAGGATCCATTCCAACTGCAGAAAATGGTATCTACTGTAAGATCGGTGGCCGTACAGCCATGGAGATCATGGCTGATATCGGTCCCAAGGCCGGTGCCGTCGTTGCCATCGGATCCTGTGCGAGTTGGGGCGGCGTCCAATCCTCCGGACCTAATCCTACAGGTGCTCAGGGGATTCATGAAGTTTTCACAGATAAACCTGTTATAAACCTGCCCGGGTGTCCGGCCAGCCCCTATAACCTGCTTTCAACGGTACTGTACTATCTCACACTTGGTAAACTACCTCAACTGGATAGCAAGAATAGACCGTTATTTGCCTACGGGAAACTCATCCATGAGAATTGCGAGCGTCGGCCACACTTTGATGCTGGCAGATTTGCTCAACAGTTTGGAGACGCTGGCCATCGCCAGGGCTGGTGCCTCTATAAGCTAGGTTGCAAAGGACCTGAGACTTACGCGAACTGCCCCTCCATCCTTTATGGTGATGTAGGGTCGGGTGCCTGGCCTGTGGGAACGGGTCATCCCTGCTTTGGTTGCTCTGAAGAGGGTGTTGGCTTTACCAAGGCCATTCACGAACAGGCCAATGTCTTCACAGTTAGGCCCCCATCTCTCTATCCTGAGGTCGAACCGACTCAGGGCAAGGGGCTGGGTGTTGGAGCAGCTGCCGTTGTGGGAGCTGCAGCCGGTATTGCCATTGGTGCTTCTGTGGCCACTGCAAAGAAAACCAAAGAAGCTGATCAGTCCTCGTCAACTGAATCCTAAGAGGCATAACTATGCAAGTTGATCGAAGAGAATTTTTTAAGATTCTGTCTGCCGGAGCAGTGACGATGTCCAGCATCAGTACTGTGCAAGCCCGCAGTGTCACCGCGTTGCCGGCAGAAGCAGAAGGCGTTTTGTATGACGCAACCCTGTGTATCGGGTGCAAATCATGCGAAGTAGCCTGCAAGCGTAATAACAGTATGCCCATGGACCATGACTCCTATGAGAAGGCGCTTGGTGTCGATGGTGTTTGGGATGCCCCTAAAGACCTGAACGCCAAGACTTTGAATAAGATCAAGGTCTATCGAAACGGCAATGCGACAACACGAAACCAGGAGACGGATGGTTTCTCTTTCGTTCGTAGAGCCTGTATGCATTGCGCGGAGCCGGACTGTGCTTCTGCCTGTCCGACCACTGCGTTCACCAAAGATGCGAAGACAGGCATCGTCGCCTGGGACAAGGACCGCTGTTGCGGTTGTCGCTATTGTCAGATCGCCTGTCCGTATAATATCCCCAAATTCGAATATGATAAGGCCATTCCACTGGTACATAAGTGTGAAATGTGCTCCCATCTTCAGGCTGAGGGCGGTATACCTGGTTGTGCAGAGTTCTGTCCAACAGGTGCTACCATCCATGGCAAGCTGACCGATATTCTTGAAGAGGCGAAGCGTCGAATCGCTGTCCAGGAAGGGGAAGAGTATCCTTATCAAGTGGCCTCTTTAAAAGGGACGTATCGTCGTACCAGCGATAAGGATGGATCCTTCATTCAGGATGAAGCTCAGGACAACACCTATATTCAACGACGACCCGTAGCCAAGTATATTGATTATATCTATGGTGAGGTCGAAAGTGGGGGTGCGCAGTACCTGATCCTCTCGGCAGTGCCATTTGAAAAACTTGGCTTGCCCCGTCGTGGTTTTAAATCAGCAGCTGTCAGGTCAGAAAATATCTCACACACCTTGTATAAGGGGATGATCGCTCCGATCGCCCTTCTGGGTGGTTTGGTATTCGCGGCCCATCGTAGCTCAAAATCACTGCATGACGGTGAGGAGGTGGGCGATGAGTGAGACGTATGCCCCAATAGGTGGTAAACTCTGGACCAAACCCTTCTCCATCCTTTTTATACTGGGAGTTGTTGGGCTGGCTCTGATGGGATATCGTTTTCTCTTTGGGCTGGGTGCCGTTACCAATCTGAACGATGGCTACCCCTGGGGACTCTGGATCGTTTATGATATTCTTGTCGCTACCGGATTGGCTTGCGGCGGGTATGCCATGGCCATCCTGGTCTATGCCTTCAACAAAGGGAAGTATCATCCACTGATCCGACCAGCCCTGCTGGCAAGTGTCTTCGGATATACCCTTGCTGCTTCAGCGATTGTCATTGACACCGGTCGTTATTGGAACCTGATCAACATCTTCCTGCCTGCCACAAGTAATATCGGCAGTTCATGGATGGTGGAGGTGGCCATTTCAATCTCCAGCTATATTCTGGTATTGTGGATCGAACTTTCTCCAGTGATGCTGGAAAAATGGAACAAGACAAAGCTGCGTCGGACGGTGCATCGCAGCATGTTCGTGGTGGTGGCTTTCGGCATGTTGTTCCCGACCCTCCATCAGAGTTCCCTGGGCGGGTTGATGATCGTTGCCGGGGAAAAACTGTCGCCACTGTGGCAAACAGATTGGTTGCCAGCTCTGTTCCTGCTCTCAGCGATCTGTATGGGCTTTGCGGTGGTTGTCTTTGAAGCCATCTTCTCAGCCACCGTACTGAAGCGGCCCTACGAGCAGAAGATGTTGAGCAATCTGGCCTGGACCATCCCCTTCATCCTGGGTGCCTACCTGGCCCTGCGCTGGATCACTCTCATCATGGCTGGTGGACTGAGCGCCTTTGCATTCGATGCAAAAGGAATCATGTTCATCATCGAGAATTTGCTCTTTATCTATCCGATGATCATCCTGTTGAGCAAATCGAATCGGGCTCAACTGACCCAACTGTTCTACGCTTCCATCTCAATCCTGCTCGCTGGGGCGGTTTACCGATTCAATGCTTTCCTCGTGGGTTTTGACCCAGGTGGCGGCTATGTCTATTTCCCAGCCGTTGCTGAGATCATGATCACTGTCGGGATCATATCCATGGAGTTGGTTGCATACCTTTATTTTGTTAAACGCTTCCCGGTTCTGCCGGTGCTAAAAGATGCCTAGGGAGGATTTCTAATGGCTAAACGAATTGTTGTAGATCCCGTGACCAGAATCGAAGGTCACCTGCGCATCGACTGCGAGGTGAACAACGGTAAGGTTTCCAATGCTTGGTCCTCGGGACAAATGTGGCGAGGAATAGAGACCATTCTTGAAGGAAGAGATCCTCGGGATGCCTGGGTCTTTACCCAGCGGATCTGTGGTGTATGTACGACGGTACATGCCATGACTTCTGTCAGAGCAGTTGAAAATGCTCTGGCCATGGAAGTGCCTCTGAATGCCCAATACATCAGAAACATGATCATGGCTGCCCATGGTATTCATGATCATATCGTTCATTTCTATCATTTATCTGCCCTGGATTGGGTTGACATCGTATCTGCGTTGAAAGCCGATCCCAAAGCCGCCTCAAAGCTGGCTGAAAGTCTTTCAGACTGGCCACATAATGGTGCCCAGGAATTCAAGGCGGTTCAGGACAAGTTGAAAGCCTTCGTTGGCTCCGGCCAACTGGGTATTTTCGCCAATGGGTACTGGGGTCATCCAGCCATGAAGCTGTCACCTGAGGTGAACCTGCTGGCTGCCGCCCATTATCTGCAGGCCTTCGAGGTACAACGTCATGCCAATCAGATCACCACGATCCTGGGCTCCAAGACCCCCCATATCCAGAATCTGGCTGTGGGTGGTGTTGCCAATCCCATCAACCCGGATAGCGAAGATGCCTTGAACATGGAGCGTCTTGCTGCAATCAAGGCCCTGATGGACAAACTGGAACAGTTTATTTATCAAGCCTATTTTGTTGATGTCACGGCGGTTGGGGGCTTCTATGCAGACTGGACCCAATATGGGTCTGGTGTCATGAATTACCTGTCAGTTCCGGACTTCCCAACTGATACGAAGGGTACGCAATTCGGCATGCCCGGTGGATACATCCCCAATGGTGACGTGGGTGCCTTTAAACCCATCAACTCCTTCAACGATGCCATGTTCGAAAAAGGCGTCAAAGAAAGTATCAAACACTCCTGGTATGATGGTGATCATAATCGCCATCCCTATAAGGGAGAGACGGTTCCCAAGTATACGGATTGGGACGATGACGGTAAGTACAGCTGGGTAAAATCACCTACATTCAATGGTGAGCCGGCTCAGGTAGGACCATTGGCCAACGTACTGGCCATGTACGCAGCAGGTCATAAAACCACCCAGAAAGTGGCAAATCTCGCGCTGGAACGTGTTTCCGCCATCGCAGGGACGAAGGTTGGCATCGGTGCCCTCCATTCGACCATCGGGCGTCATGCAGCACGCTGCATCCGTACAGCGGTACTTTATGAGGAATTGAAGAAAAACTATGATCTTCTCATCAATAACATTGCCGGTGGTGATATGGCAACCTTCAATCCGCCAACATTCCCCAAGGGTGAGCAAATGGGTTTTGGTTTCCATGAAGCTCCCAGAGGGACACTGAGCCATTGGATCGTCATCAATAATGGTAAGGTGAAGAATTATCAGTGCGTGGTCCCCTCCACCTGGAATGCGGGTCCTCGAAATGATGAAGACAAACTCGGGCCTTATGAGGCATCTCTGGTGGGCAATCCCATCGCTGATGACCAGAAACCTCTCGAGGTTTTGCGCACGGTTCACTCATTTGACCCCTGTTTGGCGTGTGCAATCCATCTTCACGACAACGAGCGAAAGGATATCGTCAAGGTCAATGTCCTCCCATAACGTTGTTGTACTTGGATTAGGTAATCTACTACTGCAAGACGAGGGCGTGGGTATCCACGCCCTTCGTTATCTGCAGTCGAATTATGAATTTGAACCCGAGGTGGAGCTTGTGGATGGAGGGACCAGCGGTCTGGATCTGCTCCAATTCTTTTCCCCTGAATGCAAAATGATCATGCTGGATGCCATGGAGTTTGATGAACCGCCTGGAGGTATAGGGCGGGTTGAGAATGAGAATATTCTGGCGCGTCTCAATACCAAAACTTCTGTGCACCACCTTGGCCTAAGCGATCTCCTGGCAGTCGCTCACCTGACAGACGTGGTACCAAAGGAGATCATTTTGTTTGGCGTCCAGCCTGAAAGTCTGGAATTGGGAGTAGAGCCAACGGAAACCGTCCGGAAGGCACTCCCCAAACTCATGGAGCATGTTGAGCAGCAATTAATTGAATGGGGTATAAAAGTTGTGCGGAAAGCGCTTCCCTAAGAGATGCTGACCAGATGAAACATGGGTTTAGACCACATGCTGGTGGAACCCTATTTCATCACGCCTGCACTAACCAGCATATAGGCGACTGCATCCCGAATGTCACTTTCCGAGCATTGCGGACACATCCCCATGACGGGCAGCTCTCCATATTTTCCACGATAACCTTGTATCGTATTGCTAACGAGCCGCTCATACCCTTTTTTGGCGGATTCACGCCAGCGATCTGACTGATCAAGCCGGTGAGCGCCTTCGATGGCACCTTCATGGCAGAGAATGCAGTCATCCTCGTAAATAAGTTGACCATTGCTAAGATCGGCATCAATGTCAGAGAGTCTGAGCGCAGGCTGGGATTGACAGCCCACAAAAAAAAGCGGCAGTATCAGAAATGTCAGAAGGCTGAGAGATGATCGGCACATGGTATCCCCCCTTTAAAGGCTGGTTCACAGGTAAAATGGCTCGATGCACTAAACTAATACCAACCGAGTAATTATCCAGTGACTCGATGAGATGATGATGGAATATTTTGCAGAGGACAGGGCGGATGTTTGGCTTACATTTTGATGGATCTATTCGAATGAATACATTTAAGAACATAAAACTCTTTAAACTTTTATTGCAGCTTATTGCTTTGCACTCTTTCGCCGTAGGGGTGGCATTGATCGTACTACCCTTTGGAGTCCTGTCATGGTTTGGACTCACGGTGGATCCCTATCGCTTCTTTTCCACTCAGGGAGGCGTGTTCCATATTGTCATGAGTATTGCCTATCTTCTTGCAGCCAGAGCGCCGCTTCAGGAAAGATCACTGCTAATCTTCATTATCTTGGCCAAATGGATCGCATTTTTCTTTTTGGGCTTCTATTTCCTTCTGGGAGAAATGGTTCCAATGATTGCCTTTTCAGCCGTTGGCGATGGGCTCATGGGGCTCCTGGTCATGATGTTTTTTCTGGAAGCCTATCCAGAGGAACCTGGATCTGATGCGTAAACCCGGTCTGCCTCGTATCATTGTCACCGGCGCTTCAGGCTTTGTCGGTCGGAATTTTATTGATGCCTACAAAGATGAATGCCACATATATGCTATTGCCAGGCGCAGCCAGCAGGAAGTCGGTCTCCAGAGGCACCAGAATATTGAGTGGTTCCTTGCCGATATAGCAGAAGAAGACTCGCTGCACGCCGTCATGGACACTATTCGCGGAAAAGGCGGCGCAGATTTTCTGCTTCATCTCGCCGCATTTTTTGATTTCTCCAACGAACCCAATCCTGAATATGAACGAACCAACATTCTGGGAACAAAGCTGGTTTTGGCTGAAGCCGAAAGTCTTGATCTGATCCGATTCATATTCGCCAGCTCACTG
>JGI10211J34971_10002273_pt1 | contig 15734 bp, 11 predicted proteins | sample Etolagsediment_FD_34971 | JGI IMG/M metagenome (IMG submission 34971) | reverse complement strand
CTGGTAGAGCGCTCGCCTTGTAAGCGAGAGGTCAGGGTTTCAAATACCCTAGGGGGCTAATTTTTCATGCGGACGTGCGCGCTACGCGCGTTCATAAAATGCAGAAAAACAGTTTTACGTCGTAATTCTCTAGGTATTAAAAATATTTGCCTCACTTAAAACTGAAACCATGGAGTTAATCGTAGCCGAGAAGCCGAAAGTTGCAAACACTATTGCAAAGGCATTAGGGGGCAATTCAGCCAAAAGAAAAATGTATGGAAGTATAGGTTATTACGAGTGCAATGTTGATGGAAAAGAAGTTGTAATTGCACCTGCAGTAGGCCACCTCTTTAACCTAGCTGAAAAAAAGAAGAGCAAGGATTACCCTGTTTTTGATATTGAATGGAAACCCTCATACTCCATTTCCAAAGGAGCCGCATTTACCAAACCTTATGTTAATATGCTGGAATCTCTTGGTAAAAAGGCAGACATGTGCACAATTGCCTGCGACTATGACTTGGAGGGTTCAGTAATCGGATATAATGTTTATCGGTTCTGCTATGGGAAAAAACCGGGAAAAAGAATGAAGTTTTCATCTTTGGTTCCGGGAGAGCTTAAAGAAGCATATGAAAATGCTGCTCCTGAAATAGATTTTAACAACGCACACGCCGGGGAAACAAGGCACATGATAGACTGGTTTTATGGAATTAACCTCAGCCGTGCACTGATGAGCTCGCTCAAAAAAGCAGGGGGATTCCGCACAATGAGTATTGGAAGGGTGCAGGGCCCGGCACTAAATATCCTATCAACGCGTGAAAAATTAATTGCTGATTTTGTTCCTGAGGATTATTGGGAAGTGAGAATCTGGCTCAAGGGAATCGAATTCATGCATGAAAAAGACAGGTTCATGGATGAAGCTGATGCAAAAAAAGCACATGCATCCATCCAAAAAGATGCAACAATTGAAAGTGTGGAAAGGAAGAAAAGGAAAATCTGGCCTTACCCCCCATTTGACCTGACCTCGTTGCAGATGGAGGCACACCGGTGCTTTGGGATAAGTCCTTCACAGACCCTTGCGCTCGCACAGACACTTTATGAAAATTCCATGATTTCATATCCAAGAACCTCTTCACAGAAACTTCCGCCCAAGCTTGGATTAAACAAAATCATTGGAAAGCTTGCCAAGATAGATGAATATAAAGAGCGTGCAGAAAAACTCATGAAAAATGGGTGGTATCGCCCAATGCAGGGAAGAAAGGAGGACCCTGCGCACCCCGCAATTCACCCAACCGGCCTTTACAAACAATTGGGTGGCCAGGAAAAGAAACTGTACGACTTAATTGTGTGCAGGTTCCTGGCTGTATTTGCACCTCCAGCAGAAGCAGAGGGTACAAAAATAATTGCTGAAACCGGGGGAGAAAAGTTCAAAACTGCAGGAGAAAGAATAATTGAGCGCAACTGGATTGATATGTACCCATATTATAAGAGCAAAGAGCGCGAACTCCCGGAATTCGAAAAAGGAAATAGGGAAGAAGTGGAGAAAAAGAATAAAGTAAAAAAGAAGACTAAGCCTGCTCCGAGATACACTCCGGCAAGCATCATTTCTGATTTGGAAAAAAATAAACTGGGAACAAAAGCTACCCGCTCTACAATTGTAGATACCCTCTTTAAGAGAGATTATGTTTCCGGGAAGAGCATCACTGTAACTGACTTGGGGATGCATGTGTGGAGCGTGCTTGGAAAGTACTCTCCAAAAATACTGGATGCAGAACTAACCCGGGGAATTGAAGATGACATGGAAAAGATTGTTGAAGGAAAATTAACTGAAGCGGAAGTCGTGGAGAAGGGAAAGGAGAACCTAATTGAAATATTAAACGACTTTAAGAAGCATGAAGAAAAAATTGGAAAGGAGCTTCTGGGCGCTATGCGGGAAACTGAAGAAAAAGAGAACAATCTGGGAGTTTGCCCAAATTGCGGAGGAACCCTCAGAATTATCCGCCTAAGGGGCGGTCGCCAGTTTGTTGGGTGCTCGGGATATCCAAAATGCACCCAGGCCTATCCGCTTCCTACGGGAGCATATATAACAATCACTCCCAAAACCTGTGAGCATTGTGGAACCAGGATTGTAAAGGTGCGCAGGAACAAGACCTTCTTTGAGATGTGCCTGGACACAAAATGCAAAACCAAAGAAAGCTGGGGCAAACCCAAGCCAAAATTCGATTCTAAAACTAAAAAGAAAAAAGAATGATATGCTTTTTGGTTGCTGCACAAATAGAGCCAGTGCAAAAAAAGAAAAAGAATAAATAGTGCATCTGTACAAATTATATTATGAGAAATTTTCATGATTTTCAGCTTAAAGGTCGAAGGGTAGTAAAGAGGGTGGATATCAACTCTCCTATCGATGAACGGGGAGAGATTATGAGCAACCCCCGCTTAGAGCGCCATGGGAGGAGCATCCGCAGGCTAAGTGATGTAGGTGCAAAAGTAATTGTAATTGCCCACCAGGGAAGAAAAGGGGGAGCCGATTTTGTAAGCCTTGGGGACCATGCGCGGCTTTTGGAGAGAATTACCCAAAGGCAGGTACAATTCCTTCCTACTACGGATGCAACCAAAATCAAATCTGCAATAGGGCAGATGGAAAACGGAGACATCCTTCTCCTTGAGAATGTAAGAATGTGGGAAGGTGAAGAGGGGGAAGCCCATAACAGCCTCCTGGTAAAAACCCTTGCTCCAATAGCGGATGTCTTTATCCTGGATGCGTTGAGCGTATCCCATAGGGAACATGCTTCGGTCATGGGTTTGGTGGGGCATCTCCCAAGTGGAGCAGGCCCGGTTTTGCAGGATGAGATTAAAGCGTTGGATCTCATCGGGGGCGGGGGCCTTACTTTGGTTTTGGGCGGAGGAAAGGCTAAAGACTCAATTAAAATCATGAAAAAATGGCTGGATGAAAAGAAAGCCAATAGAGTGCTTTTGGGCGGAGCGGTTTCAATCTTGTTCCTGGATGCAGCAGGGCACAATGTTGCTGATTCCTATGCTTACCTAAAGGCAAACCAGCTGCTCGAGCATACTAAAGATGCAAAAGAACTTCTTGCAAAGCACAAGAACAGGATTGTGCTTCCGGAGGATGTTGGGCTGAACATAGATGGGGATAGGGTTGAAGCGCGCGTTGGCGCAATAGAAAAAGGGACAATTGAAGACATTGGGGAAAACACCATGGAACAATACCATGAAGAAATTATGAACTCAACGCGCATCCTCATTAACGGGCCAATGGGAATATACGAGAAAAAGGAATTTGGCCTGGGAACAGAAAGGGTGCTTGGCGCAATTGCGCAGAGCAAAGCGTATTCTCTTGTTGGGGGAGGCCACACAATTACTGCAATTGGGCAGTTTGGAATTTCGGAAACAAACTTTAACTATGTGAGCTTGTCCGGAAAGGCGCTTGTCCAATATTTAAGTGGGGAAGACCTGCCCGCAATCCGGGCACTAAAAAAGAACAGGAAAAGTTTTCCCCTTTAGGCATAGCTAAATATATATTTTGTTCGAATGCAGAAGTATGTGTGCAACAAAATCCGCTCCTGCCAAACCTAAGTCCAATATGCACAAACTTGGCATTTTTGTGCTGGCAATGATGACTTTTGCAGCAATTGCAAGCTTGCGTGGGCTGCCCTCAATGGCAGAATACGGATTTTCTTCTGCTTTTTATTACATATTTATTGCGATTATCTTTTTCCTCCCGGTTTCTTTGGTTTCTGCCGAACTGGCAACGGGCTGGCCGCAAAACGGAGGGGTATATCTATGGGTGAAAGAAGCATTTGGACAACGCTGGGGATTCTTATCGATATGGCTGCAGTGGATACAGAATGTTTGCTGGTACCCCACCCTTCTCTCTTTTGCAGCAGGAGCACTTGCATTTATTTTCAATCCTGAGCTAGTAAACGACCCAATTTATGTGGTCTCAGTAATTCTGGTTGTATATTGGGCATCTACCTTAGCAGCATTCAGAGGGCTTAAATTTTCTGGAATTGTTACAACAGTTGGAACTGTTGGCGGAACCCTTATTCCAGGAATAGTAATTATTATTCTAGGCGCAGTGTGGCTGCTCTCTGGAAGCCCTAGCCAAATTGACTTGAGCTGGAGCGCATTTATCCCAGACCTAACTAGCCTGAGCAATATTGTATTTGCCGCGAGCGTGCTCCTGCTATATGGAGGAATGGAGGTTTCTGCTGTGCATGCGCGGGAAGTAAAAAATCCTCAAAAGGATTACCCCAAGGCAATTTTTATCGCACTTGTACTTACTGTTGGAATTTTTGTATTTGGAACTCTGGCGGTGGGAATTGTAGTTCCACAGGCACAGATTAATTTAGTTTCAGGGGTGATGCAGGCATTTGCATACTTTTTTGAGGCCTACTCAATTGGGTGGCTTATTCCAATTTTTGCAATATTGATTGTGTTTGGGGCAATTGGGCAAGTTGGTGCCTGGATTGTGGGGCCAAGCAAGGGAATGCTGGAGACTGCAAAAGAAGGGACACTCCCGCCCTTTTTGCAGAAAACAAATAAAGAGGGGGTTGCAACGCACGTTATGATTGTGCAGGGCCTGGTTGTAACTGCACTTTCTATGGTGTTTTTGTTTATGCCTGATGTAAATAGTTCATTTTGGATTTTGACTGCACTTACTGCACAACTTTACCTGATTATGTATGTGTTTATGCTTGCTGCAGCAATCAAACTGAAGTATTCAAAGCCAAAGGTAAGGCGCCCATATACTGTTCCCGGAGGGAAATTAGGTATGTGGATTTGTGCAGGTGTAGGAGGTTTGGCTGCGATTGCCGCAATATTCATCGGATTTGTCCCCCCATCCCAACTTGGGTCTGGAAACATACTTGCATATGAACTCTTCCTCTTTGGAGGAATTGCAATTTTGGGCGGAGCGCCATTATTGATTTATCAATTGAGGAAACCCGGCTGGATGCCTAAGGGCACAAAGGGTGCAAACTTATAGTTTTCAGAAGAGCAAAAGCCGAAATCCTTTAAAAGGTTACTAAAGAAGCGCAACTCATGTGTGCTACTAAAATTGGTTCTGATTCGGAAAAATCCGGCTCAAACAAGCGCAAATTAGGAGTGTTTGTGCTTGCAATGCTGACTTTTGCAGCAATTGCAAGCCTTAGGGGCCTTCCTTCAATGGCTGAATATGGGTTAAGTTCAGCGTTCTTCTATGTACTGGTTGCAATTATATTCTTTGTGCCCGTTTCCCTGGTTTCAGCAGAACTGGCAACCGGATGGCCGCAAAACGGAGGAGTATACCTATGGATAAAAGAGGCTTTTGGAAAACGTTGGGGTTTCTTAGCAATATGGCTTCAATGGATCCAAAATGTTGTTTGGTATCCAACGGTTCTGTCCTTTGCTGCAGGGGCACTCGCTTTTGTATTTAACCCTGCAATGGCAAATAATCCCTTATATATCTTTGGAGTAATTTTTGTAGTTTATTGGGGGTCCACCCTGGTTGCACTCAGAGGACTCAAACTCTCAGGAACAATTACTAGCGCTGGAGCAATTCTGGGCACAATTATTCCTGGAGCAGTAATCATTATTCTGGGGCTCTTGTGGATATTCTCTGGACAGCCAGTAGCAATTGACTTGTCATTTGATGCACTGGTTCCAGATTTAGCAGGCTTGAGCACAATCGTATTTGCTGCAAGCATACTTCTATATTACGCAGGAATGGAGGTTTCTGCAGTGCACGCAACCGAAGTTAAAGACCCGCAAAGGGATTACCCAAAAGCAATTCTGGTTGCTTTGGTCCTCACATTGGTAATCTTTGTATTGGGAACATTAGCGATTGCTGTTGTTGTTCCACAGGCACAGATTAACCTGGTAGCAGGAATTATGCAGGCATTTACTGCATTCTTTGATGCATATAATATTGGGTGGTTGATTCCAATATTCGCAGTACTAATTGTGTTTGGTGCAATTGGACAGGTAATTGCCTGGATTGTGGGGCCCAGCAAGGGAATGCTTGCAACTGCAAAGGAAGGGACACTGCCCCCAATATTGCAGGGAACCAATAAACAGGGAATGCCAATACGCGTGATGATTCTGCAGGGAATTATCGTAACGATTCTGGGTTCCACATACGTATGGATGCCTCAGGGTGTCTCAAGCACCTTCTGGCTATTAACTGCACTTACTGCGCAACTGTATCTGATTATGTATGTGATGTTGTTTGCAGCAGCAATTAAACTGAGATATTCTAAACCGGATGTGAAGCGCCCGTACAAGCTTCCTGGAGGAACGCTTGGAATGTGGATTATTGCGGGCATTGGAGCAATAGCAGCACTCTGCGCAATCGGGCTTGGGTTTGTTCCGCCTGATGAACTTGCTGTAGGGACCCCTCTCTTCTATGACGGATTCCTGATTGTGGGAATTGTGCTCCTCGGAGGCACTCCCCTGCTAATTTACCATTTGCGGAAACCCAGTTGGTTGCCTAAAGGAGCTACTGCAAAAGGGCACTTAACAACTTTATCCACAGTAAAAAAACCAATCAAAAAAAAGGGGGCCAGAAAGCCAAAAGCAAAGAAGAAGGTGAAATAAATGGTGCATGAAAAAATAAAAATAGACAAAAGAAACAAGAAGCATTATAGTGGGCACATCAGTACCTATTCGGATAGGTATATGACAAAGGAAATTCCAAAGTACGAAATGCCCAGGGAAGGAATGCCTGCAAATGCAGCTTACCAGCTAATCCACGATGAGCTCAACCTAGATGGAAACCCTTCACTGAACCTGGCAAGCTTTGTAACCACTTGGATGGAGCCGGAAGCAGACAAGCTGATTATGGAGAATCTGAACAAAAACTTCATCGACCATGATGAATACCCCCAAACCGAGGAAATTCACCAGAGAGTAGTAAATATGCTGGGGAGATTGTTCAATGCGCCCCCGCAAAAGACATTCCTGGGGACTGCAACCATCGGGTCTTCCGAAGCAGTTATGCTTGGCGGCCTCTCGCACAAGTTCAGCTGGAGGAACAGGAGGAAAAAGCAGAAGAAACCATATGGAAAACCCAACATGGTGATGGGAGAGAACACGCACACTGTATGGCACAAATTTGCAAGGTATTTTGATGTGGAGCCGCGCTTTATTTCATTGAAGCCCGGAAAGTACACAATAAATGCAAAGGATGTGGAAAAGCTGATTGATGAAAACACCATTTGCGTTGTTACAACTATCGGAACGACATTTACCGGGGAAGCGGATGATATTGAAGGGATCAATAATCTCCTGGTCAAGGTAAAAAAGAAAAAGGGCTGGGACATAGGGATCCATGTGGATGGGGCAAGCGGGGCATTCATTGCGCCTTTTGTGCACAAGAAGCTCAAGTGGGACTTCAGGCTGGAGCAGGTTAAGACCATCAATGCATCAGGGCATAAATACGGACTGGTGTATCCTGGGCTAGGGTGGCTTATATTCAGGGACAAGAAAGACCTCCCTGATGACCTTGTGTTCAATGTGAACTACCTTGGGGGGGAAATGCCCACATACACCCTGAACTTTTCTAGGGGCGGNGGCATGATTATNGCGCAGTATTACAACCTTATCNGNATGGGAAAGGCAGGNTANACNCGCATCATGAAGAACATGATGGAAACTGCGCAATACCTTGCAGGCAAAATCAAAAAGAGCGGGAAATTCGTGATGCAAAGCACCCCCACGCTCATGCCCCTGGTTACTTTCCAGCTCAAGGGAAAGCCAGGGTTTAGCGAATATGACCTTTCGGACAAATTGAGGGAGCATGGATGGATTGTGCCTGCGTACTCCATGCCTCCAAAAGCAGAATCTGTGGTGGTAATGCGCGTAGTGATGAAGGAGAATTTCAGCAGGGACATGGCAGACAACTTCTTCGAGGACCTTCTAAAAGCATATGATGCGCTCTCTGGAAAGGCAAAGAAAGTAAGGAAACGCGAGAAGAAACAGTACCGGGTGCAGGGAATCTGCTAGATTCTGGCCCACATTCTTTTTCTTTTTATCTTTTTGTGTTGAATTAGGCTGGTCCTTTTGATAAAAAAGTTGCGAAACTTTTTTTAGCTTTGGAAATTCGAATAGACTTTCCAATCAAAAATAAAAATAAGAAAAGGAAAAGGAGCTATTTCTTTTTGCTCCTAAATCCAAGTACAACCTCAAGAAGCCCTGTTGCAATAAAGTCAATTGCCAGAAGGATTCCAACTACGTATAAGGAATCCAAAGGCCACCCTGAGATGATGATAAAACTCAACACAATTGAGAGAAGACCCACAATAAGGGTTTCCCCCCAGCCCTTCTTTGGGCGCATTTCAAATGCCCACCCAATCCTAAAGAGACCAGACAAAAGCAGGATAAATGCAATTACCAGAGTGATTATCACCATTGATGCGAGAGCGTTTCCTAGGATAAAAAGCCCAATAAATACGGCGATTACACCTATGATAAGACCTCCAACAATCCTCCACCATCCCTTTGCCCAAAATGATGCAATAAACTGCACAATTCCTGCAATTATCAGGATAGCACCTAAGAGCACATTCGCTGCAAACGTAGTTACTATTGGTGCACTAAGCAGGATGAGACCCAAGATAATGCTTACTACTCCAAACGCAATAAGCAATCCGCTATTTTCTTTTGCCATATCATATTCCTCCAATTTAATATTGGTTTATTTGAAAGGTTTCCCCTAAACTATAAAAGCATTTGCACAAAAGAAGCAATTTAATTCTGTTCGGATTAAAAGCAGGATTGGATGATGAACTTGATATTTTTCTGAGGCATTCGCTGCCGGTGATGTTTATCTTGAGAACTGACAAAAGTAAAACAAAAGAAGCTGAAGATGTGCGCTGAGAGGTCTCAAGAGCATTTGCCTCTTGGCAAATCTAATCTTGAGAACTGACAAAAGTAAAACCAGGCAAACAAAATATGGACTGTAAAAGTTCTCAAGAGAAGAAATCGTAAGATTTCTCAGATTTTGAGAACTGACACAACGTTGGGGGAGATGGGTTAGTCTATCTTGAATGCAAAGTCAAACCCTTTGTATTCCCACTCCCCATAACCTGCGCGGTCGAACATTTGGGTATCATACACGCTTCCAAAGGGATTTCCTTCTGCACGATACCATTCTACTCCTGCACCTGAAGGAGAATCGAAAGAGAGCATAATCCAATAGGTGTCATTAGTTAATTCAATTGTATCAAATTCAATATGCTGCCAGGACGCTTCATTGATAATTTGGGTTGCATCAATTTCTCCTTCCAGNATTTGCTCGCCCACACCAATATTTCCCCAGCTTGTGGGCTGTTCATGCANGGAAACTTTCAAGNTAGAATTCGGAGGCGGCGGAACATTAGCCTGCACATACACCCCAATCCGGCTTATGTTCAGAGGTTTTTCCAGGGTGAATGCCTGAGCCTGGTAAACCTGCATCCCAACTGCATCATAGAACCATGTAATTTTCCAATTGTAGATGTCATAGTATCCAAAAGGATATGCAGAAACATCTTTCCGCAGCACGTTATTCTCCAGGTTAGCCTCTGGCTCCGGGTGCATAAAATCCAGGCTCTCTACTTCCACCCGGATATGGTGAGGCTCCACCGTTCCCGCATAATAGTCAAATTCAAAAGACTCTACAAACTCCGGGTCAAAAATATCTTTTTTAAGGAGAGTTTGGTTTCCATCTAAAATCCAGACTGAATATCCGTCTGGAGAATACGCCCCATATCTCTGCACAATAACGCGCATCTTGTATTCTTCAGTTAATTGTGGGTAATCAGGAGCAACATGGATGTCTTTTGCAATTAGGTCATAAGAATAATCAGGGGGCGGAGCCGGAACGGTACCTTCTTCATAACCCTCCTCAATAATTGCCGGGCAGCCTGCAATAAGCAGTGCCAGTGCAAGTATGATGAATGCACGTTTCATAATTTAGGATAGGAAAAGAGAAAATAAAAGGATGAAGGTTGCTTTTCCTACTTCTCCTTGCCCTTTAGTTCCTGGGCAAGTGAATAGTTTAGCACAGTACGGATAACCACTATTAGCGCAATAAGAATAATCTCGTCCATTGTCGGGTCTGCCACCAGCTTAAGCAAGTCTGCAGCTACAAAGAAATCCAATGCAAAAATAAGCTTCTGCACATATACGCGCTTTGCATCAGTAAAAAGGTTGAATTTCTGCTTCGTAGTGCTCCCCCAGAATTCAGCCCGGAATATTGAAACGAATGCCTGCAGGCTCCCGTAGATTACTACCAGGGCACCAATTACACTCAGAATGATGTTAAAATATCCGCTTAGGATGGAGACTATCTCAATCATTAATCAAATTAAAAGGAGAAAATATAAAAAGTAAAGTAATGGCTCACAAATTGATTTTGAGCCCAAGTTCCTTTTTGAGTTCCCTATAGCGGTTCCGGATAGTAACTTCGGTTACTCCGGCAACATCTGCCACTTCCTTCTGGGTCCTGCGCTCGCCCACCATTGCAGAAGCGATGTATAGGGCAGCAGCTGCAACACCAGTTGGGCCGCGTCCTGAGATTAAGCCTTTTTTTACTGCTTTTTTGATAAGCAATACTGATTTCTTCTGGACTTCTCCACTTAATTTAAGTGCAGTAGCAAATTTCTGCACGTAATAGGATGGGTCGGTAAGGGGAACATTTAGCTTAAGCTCAGCTTTGAGGAATCGATAAGATCTTCCGATTTCTTTTTTCTCAATTCCGGAAGCCTTGGAAATTTCGTCCAGGGTACGCGGAATTCCATGTATCCTGCAGATTGCATAGATTACTGCTGCAACAATGCTCTCAATGATTCTTCCCCTGATAAGTTCTTCCTTTACTGCTCTGCGGTAAAGAAGGGCAGCCGCTTCCTTAATATCATCAGGAAGGCCAAGGTAAGAAGCTACACGGTCAAGTTCGGCAAGTGCAATTGCAAGATTTCTCTCCATTGAAGTTGCAATAGAAACTCTTTTATGCCATTTTCTCATTCTGTAAAACTGTGCCTGCTTTTTTGTGGAAATTTTTACTCCCCGGATATCCCTATTATACTGGTCAATCTCGGTTACGAGCCCCTTGTTCGGGCGCATATATTTGATTGGCGCACCGCCGCGGGCTCTTTTTTCCTTCTGCTCCGCATCGAATGCACGCCACTCAGGACCTGCATCCTGGATATTATCTGCGATAATAAGGCCGCATGAGCCACAAATAAGCTCTCCTTTCTCATAATCTCTAATGAGTTTAGTTCCTCCACACTCAGGACATTTTTTCTTCGACATTTTTTCCCACCAAATTAGAACAACCTTTATAAGGTTTCTGTATTGATTGTATTATTTACTAGGGAAAAGGTTTAAGAAACTTTCGCCCATCATCAGATAACAAAAAATCTGCCCCTTCTCCCACATATATATTGGCTGGAAGGGATTTAGTAAATTTATTGCACTTATTCTAAGAGCAAGTCTCTCACTTTTGGAATTCCCACTATTACTGCAAAATTTCCAAAGCGCGGACCCATCTCCTTCCCAATAAGGACAGTATAAAGGTCCCTGAAGAGCTCCTTTGGAGGAACTTCCCCTTCTTGGGCAGTTTCAAAGATTAGCGCTTGTATCGAGTCAGCACTCATGCCTCCTTTTAGGGAATTTGCAAACTTCTTAACAAGCTCCGGGTGCACGGGAGTTCCCTTATTTCCCAGCTCAAATACATATTTATCCGGAATCCAGTCCCGCTCAAGCCATCCATTGACATATTTAGAGAGATATTTTATTCCTTCTCCATCATCCAAAAGCTCGCCAACCTTGCTCCAGTCTTTATAAATGGCATAATTCAGCAGAATATCTGCAAGGGGGACCTTCCACTTCCTTCCTTCAGTAAATGCATAGGAAATGGCCTTTTTGCGGTCTGCGCGGGCAAGTTCTGCTTCCGGATCCAAAATAGATGCGTGCTCAAAGTCTGCCAGAAGAGGGAGAAGTGTCCTCTCATCCAGAACCAGCTCTTTGTCCTCTTGGATATCCGGCCGGAGAAGAGCGTATTCCAGCACTGGAATCGGGAGCAGTTCCATTAACTCTTCCATAGAATGGCCAATTCCTTTTGATTTTGAATATTTTTTTCCCTTGTATTTGAGGAAGCCGAATTTGTAAAAAATCGGGGGTTCTTTTTTGAAGAACTCACGGTGCACTGCACCGACAGTAGAGAGTGTTCCTCCCCTTGTGTGGTGGTCAACGCTTCCTCCTTCTGTGCTTACCTTTTCCCTGTCCTGCCGTGCCGGCCAGTCCAGGCGGAAGAGCAGTTTATACATATGATCAGAAATTTTGGCGCTTCCTTTATGCCCGCAGCCAACTGCCCCATATTTTGTTTTCTGGTCGCAGGCGTATTCATATTCGCCATCCGCATAATTCAGGACACGGGTAGTTGCTACTTTTCCGCATTTTTCACAAATGGGCATAATCGGGTGCCAGTCTTCGGGCATTGTTTCCCGCCTGGAGCTTTTTTGCACTATGTCCTTTATCTCATCTTTGCGGTTGGAGAATTCAATTGCATAGTCATCATACTCCCCTCCGGCATATGCTTCATCTGCACGGAGTATTTGGGGTTCTACTCCAAACTTTTTCATTGCATCTGTTGCTTCAGCCAAAAAATGGTCTGCAAAAGAGGCATGGCATCCCTTTGGGTCAGGAACGTCCGAGAGGGGCTTGCCCAGATGTGGCGTTAATTCAGCGGCATATTCCATAAATGGCTGGGGAACATTGTCAAATGCATCCAGGATATCTGCTACGAATATGAATCTGGCTTCTCCTCCGAGTTTTTGAAGGGATTTGTATATTGCATTTGCAAACATGAATTCGCATAAAGTTCCGGGGTGAAGGGGACCACTGGTAGTAATTCCGCTCATCACGGTATAGGGGGCATCTTTATTCTCAATTACTTCCTTGGCAATAAGTTCGCTCCAGTGCATGTTTTTCTTCTCAGTTGGCTCCTTTTCCATTTTAGAATTCACCTGGCTTCAACAAGATTGAAGAATTACTCTACAGGAATATATTAAGCTTGCGCTAATTCGGCTTTTAGAATAAAATCAAAAAGAAGTAAAAGAAAAATAAGAAAAAGTAAAAGAGAGAGGATTAATCCTCGTACTCATCTTCGCCTTCTGCACCGGTGCCTAAGCGGCTGTTTCCATGCCACCCTGCAATTCCTCCAAGGGCAAGCAGGGCAACTGCACCAAGCAAGAGAACCAGAATGTCTCCCCCAAAGAGGTCTTCTTCAGGCTCAGGTTCGCTCTGTGCATCCATTTGCGCTTTGTATTTTTCTGCAAAGCTGTCAAGTAATGGGGCACATTGCTCAGAAAGGTTAACTTCCTCCTCTTCAGGCTCTTCTTCAGGCTCTTCAACTGGAAGCTCTTCACAGATGTTTGCAATGTTACACTCCTCGCCTTCAGAGCAATCTGAATCATCATTGCACTTTCCATCCTGAAGCACACATTCCATGCCTTCACAGTCTTCCCATTCATTGCAGTCGTTTCCGCTCTCGCAGTATCCAGGCGCAAGTTCACAGGTCCAGGATTCCTCATTACAGATTTGGTATTCTTCACAGTCTGAATCGCCTTCACAGCGGCCAGGGCCAAGTTCACATCTGTTGTCTATACACATGTCCCAGGGGCTGCAGTCGCTTGCATAATTGCAGTAATCTACATAGAGTGCACACTCATGAACAGAGTTGCAGTATTCCATGTATCCACAATCGTCATTGTCATCGCATGCACCAGAAGACAATACACAGTCTCCATATGAGCAGTGCTCCCAGTCCTCACAATCTGAGTTGCTGTCGCACTCATCATCAGGGTCATCATCATCGTCATCGTCCTGAATACATTGGTGCCCAGAGCAGTGCTCGTCACTATCACAGTCCGCACTGTTGTAGCAGGCTCCGGAATCAAGTTCGCAGAACCCTGCTGCGCAGTGCTCATAAGTTGCACAATCTGAATCATTTACACATGCTACCGGAATAATTTCTTCACATTCATGCTCTGAGTTGCAGAACTCTCCTGAATCACAGCTCTCATCATCATAGCACATTCCGCCAGTTAGAAGACATACATCTCCTGCGGGGTGGCCAAGGTAGCAGTATTCCCATGCCAGGCAGTCTCCATCAACTGCACATTCACTGTACATTGCCAGGCAGGTGTGGGATTCACATACTTCAAATGCAGCACAATCGGATGCATCATCGCATGCTCCAGCTTCTAATTCACACTCGTTGCTGTTGCAGTACTCCCAAGAGCTGCAATCGTCATCAACAAAGCACTCTGGAGTTTCGCATTCATAATTAATACATATCTCATCAGAATCGCAGTCGCCGTCATCTTCGCACATTCCCTCTTCAAAGAGGCAGACGTTTCCTGCTGGGCTTCCTGTGTAGCACTCTTCCCAGGGCTCACAGTCGCCGTCATCAGTGCATTCATCATCAGATTCCATGCAGCTGTGGGCTTCGCAGTATTCTCCGGCACTGCAGTCAGAGTCACCGTTGCATGCACCGCCCTCTAGTTCACAGGTTCCTCCCTCACAATTTTCCCATGGACTGCAGTCATCATCTTCAACACATGCATAAACTGAAGAAAAAATAATAATAAGGCCCAGGATTACCAGGCTTATTTTCATTGGATTACTCATTCAACACACCCCTCACCCATCTGGGTAAGTGCCGTGACTTCTCCCGAAGTCCAGGTTGCAATGTGAGTCTCTGAGCTGAATCCACTGTACTGGTCTGCAAGCACAGTAGTTGCCACATTGGTTGGAATATCTGTTCCAGCTACCCAAACATGGCGCTCAGGCATTGCTCCAAAGCCTGGAAGGGTTCTAAGGTCAGTTGCATAAGTAAGTCCAGGCAAAACCGGGAAGGTATATTCAACTGAAGTGGATACCTCAGTAAGGGTATACCATGCCCTTCCAAGAGTGTCCACGCCTCCAAAGTATAAATCATACCCTGGTGCTACTTCAACTGTGGTCCCTGCAGACATTGTACGGTCGAAACACCCTGGAGTAATCTCCGTAACCGGCCAATTATCAATTTCCCTGTAAGCCTTCATGCTTTCAGTAGTTCCATTCACTTTAGTGACTACCCAGTTCTTTCCTCCCAGGTTTACAATTGAGCCTACAAGAAGCCCCTCATCATACTCATTTACCTGGATGTAATCATCCCCAAGGAACTCACCTTCAAGGTCAGTCTGAGAATCCATAAATGGAGTCACTTCTGCTACATAGGAGCCATCTACGCCGTAAACATCTGCCACAGCACCTGGAACTGTGTCTTCACAAAGCTCAGGTATTCCGCTGTCCGGGCCCGCATCAAATCCTGAATCAGGACCAGCATCAAGGTCGGAGTCAGTATCTACGTCCGTATCAGTGTCTGTGTCGGTGTCTGTATCCGTATCTGTGTCAGTGTCCGTATCTGTGTCAGTGTCCGTATCTGTATCGGTGTCTGTGTCCAAATCAGTTCCGGTTTCAGTGTCGGTGTCTGTTTCTGTTTCAGTATCAGTTTCTGTGTCTGTTTCAGTATCAGTTTCGGTTTCTGTGTCTGTATCTGTTTCAGTATCCGTATCTGTTCCAGTTCCGGTTTCAGTGTCCGTATCTGTATCTGTTTCAGTATCAGTGTCTGTATCTGTATCTGTATCGGTGTCTGTATCTACGTCTGTGCTTGCATCGAGACCCGCATCAAGTGGTCCTGAATCAGGGCCTCCATCTGGGTCAGTGTCTGTATC
>JGI10211J34971_10002272_pt1 | contig 15736 bp, 15 predicted proteins | sample Etolagsediment_FD_34971 | JGI IMG/M metagenome (IMG submission 34971) | reverse complement strand
GGAGTTTTCAAGTCGGTAACGGGCAAAAATCGTTATATTTTGTTCTAAAATAGAAGGTTACAGGGATTTATTTTTTCAACAGTTGGACACCAGTGATTGACAGCGAATAAAAGAGAGTTGTCTCTGAAAATAAAATTCCTGTTGATGTTACATTAAATTTAAATACATTGAGTGGCTGAGTCTTGGTGTTCTTTTATGCTTTTTATGGCATTTAAAGGGTAAAAATATATAATATTGAATATAATAGAATATGAGTGATTTGTTTACTGTATTGCATAATAAAAATATTGTCATTCCTGACAATATCAGAGAAGTGTTATCCGAATGCAAAGGCTATACATTATATAATACAACCGAAGAGCTTTCTGAAGCCGCTACAAATGGAAAAAACAACGATGAGTTTGAAGTGAAATATGATATTCCTGGAAAAGGAATGTATGTGGAGGCTGTTGTGCAGCGAGTAAAAAATGGGATATCGGCAAATTATACAGAAGCTTACATGCGCCGAAGGGATCCTGAAACGATGGTGATAGCTGATAATGAGCCAACGGATAAAAACCGATTTATTGATAAATATGGTTATGCATTTTCCGGGTTGCAGGCTGAAACGTTCGATTGGTTGAAGCAGCAGGACTTAGCTGTTTTCTTTTACTTTGCCGGAAGGAAAAATATCGGCTCGTTGGGGATTGCCATTGCGCCTGCCAATGCAGCTTTTTTTGCCTTGGGACTGTCGATGCTTCAGGAGATGGTTGCTGTGGATGAATTGAGGCAGGATGCTGCCATCAAGTCGGTGATTTTTGTGGCACCGGTGTTCAGGCATACTCATTTCGATGGAAAACAGGTTGTTGTTCACAACCGTACAGAATCCATTCACGAACTGTATGCATATAACTTGTATCCCGGTCCAAGTGCCAAAAAAGGCCTTTACGGGGTGATGCTCACACAGGCTGAAAAAGAAGGCTGGATTATTGCGCATTGTTCTGCGGTCCAGTCAATCAGTCCTTACGACAACGTGACTACGTTTATGCATGAAGGTGCCAGTGGGGGAGGGAAGAGTGAAATGCACCAGCACATTATACGAGAACCCGATGGACGTGTGCTTTTGGGGCGAAGTACAGTGACGTCTGAAGAGAGGTATATTACTATTCCACGTTTTTGTGCGTTCAACTCGGTAGCTGACGATATGGCTTTCTGTCACCCTTCTGTTCAGAAAAAAGACGGAAAGCTGCGCATTATCGATGCTGAAAATTCCTGGTTTGTTCGTGTTGACAGTGTCAAGCAATATGGCGACGACCCATCGTTGGAAAAGATTACAATTAATCCCACATCGCCGTTACTGTTTTTAAATATTGAAACTCAGCCAGGATCAACCGCTTTAATCTGGAATCATATTCAGGATGAACCTGGAAAATCCTGCCCTAATCCAAGAGTTATTATACCCCGCAAAGCGGTCCCGAATGTAGTTGACAACCCGGTTTCNGTNGATATTCGTAGTTTCGGGTTACGCGCNCCGATCTGCACGAAAGAAGATCCTTCGTATGGCATTGCNGGGTTGTTTCATATCCTTCCACCTGCGTTGGCCTGGTTATGGCGCCTGGTGGCACCTCGTGGGCACAACAACCCCAGTATAGTCAGCTCAGGTGGTATGCAGAGCGAGGGTGTCGGTTCATATTGGCCATTTGCCACAGGAAAGAGAATACCTCATGCCAATATGTTACTCAAGCAGATAACTGCTACGCCACGTACAACCTTCACGTTGGTGCCCAACCAGCATATTGGTGTCTGGGCTGTCGGGTTCAAGCCTCAACTCCTGATGCGGGAGTACCTGACACGAAGAGGGGCAGCCAGGCTCAAAGAGGACCAATACCAACCGGCCCGATGTCCGCTGTTGGGGTACGAACTGAATTACCTGACCATTGAAGGATCGAAAATACCTTCACGATTCCTCAAGGTATACAGCCAACCTGAGGTTGGGGTTGAGGGGTATGATGAAGGTGCAGAAATCCTTCAGGCGTTTTTTAAGGCCGAATTGCAACAATTTCTGAAAACTGAATTGCTTCATACGGGTAAACGCATTATCGATGCGTGTTTGTCGAACGCAAGCATTGATGCCTACAATGAGATTGTGCCGATGAGTTTTGAGTACGAATATTGCTTCAACAGAATTGAAGATTACGAGCACATCAGTGAAACCAATGGGTTCTGAAAAGATGCCAGACTGAACCCGAAAAACCTGCATTGACTGAGGATGCCATTCTCCCATTTATGCTGATTTCGTTCGGCATCGCTTGGGGCATCCTTGGTCTGTAGTGGAGTCCTGCAGCCATCAGGGTCTGGTCGAGGAGTTCGGTTGGCGCGGCAATGCGTGAAGCGCTGAGTCTTAAGGCCAAGCTGTAAACCACGTCTTACCAGTTCCTGAAGATTGTCAAGGCTATACAGGTCTATTGCCGGTAATAGACCTGGACCAGGAACGATTTGCCTGATTTGATCGTCAAGCTTTTTTCGGATTCCAGTGTAAAGCCGGCAGATGCGGCATATCCAGCACATTCAGATGATGGAACAAGTCGCATGATCTTGTTGAGTGATTGAATGGTGTTATATGGGGATGGGGTCAGCGCTGTCATCGTGGTGGATGGTTGCTGGAGCAGGGTGACCAGGCGACCTCCCGGAAGGCATACACGAGCGAGATTGTCCAATGATTCAGGAAGCGACACATACTCTAAAACCAGGGATGCATAAATAAGCTCTACTGGTTCAAAGGGGAGATGGTCGGACTGGACGTCTGCTACATGAAATTCAAGGCCTGGAATACGTTGCTCATAGCGTTCTGCTGCACGCGCTATATAGCTGTGGTTGATATCAACGCCCACTACGCGTTTTGTTGAGGCCGGAATGGCATCAAAACCGTTACCACCCGCACAACCTATGACTGCTACCGATTCGGGTGTAAACTGGGATAGTACCCTTGACAACTCGGTTGCGGTCATGACCGCCTGGTCGACCGTGGGTAGGGACATGTGCGATTCATAGTCTGAAATGGGGATTTCCAACCAGGGATTATTCATGAGTTAAAGTGGTTCTGGGGCTGCAAAGCTGGTGACGGCACGACAGCGGGAAGGTATAGTCTTGCCGGTTAAGGGAATTGAATGTATGAAAAAATTGGTCTTTTCAAATCAGATAAAAGTAGTAGGTACAGTCGGACATGTGCTTTCATATAACCGGAATGCTCTACCCTGAACGAGATCCTGAAAATACCATGACCACTGTGTGACAGTTGAGTTGTTCAGATGTCGTAAAGGAAGATGCTATTATCAAGTAATCTCTCCCAGTCTGGTTCTACGTTGGGTATGGATTGCAGGATCACCATGATTGGTTCATCTCCTGAATTTCCGAATGTCAGTCTGCGCACTGTTGCCTGTATCCAGTAGCGGGTGGTAGATGCGTGGCGTGAGGTGCCGTTGGAGAACCAGAATACAGCTTGCCTTTGCTGCTCTCCTTTCGAAAGATTCAGCAGGGCGCCCGACCCGCCGTCAATGCTGAGGGTTTGCTTGTTGGTGATGGTCCAGCCGCTCCCGGTCAGGCAGTAGAGCGGATCGTGGACAGCATGCCTGTTTGTAGAACCGTCTATGGCGATGAGGATGAATGCGGTATTTCCGAGTCGGTAAATCCGCTTTAGTACCTCTGCCTTGCCATAGAAAGTTTCTTCCTGAGGAGATAATGGTAGAGGAGTGCTTGCAAATAATGCACCTTTCTGGGGAAGTTGTTCCAGGCGATGGGATGAGTTGAGGGGTGCTCGCAATTCCAGTACTGTGCCGAAAAGGATCGCAAGTAAGAGTATGCTCCAGAGTATGATGTTGAGTCTGTTGTTCATGTTTTTTTCCTCTGCTTGCGTCTGATTGCTGCGATGAAGATGCTTACTGCAGTTCCTGCCAGGAGAAGCCTTGCGGGAAAAATATACCCGGAGAACAACCGGCTGCCGATCCAGCCGAAAGCCGGCATCCATGCTATCGCAGAGACTAGCCACGCTCCCTGGATCAGCGAAAACGGTACCCAGCCAGCTAAAGCTATTGCCAGGCCGACATGCTGCAAAACGCGTAGTGAACCTGTCAGACCGACAATCGTGAACAGGAGCGCAACGGGCATCATGATCATCGTTTGTTTTTCTGTGATAGCATGTTGATGGGCAAACAGCCTTTGCATAAAGATTGGCAGGGTCCAGAGCAGCAAAATCAGCCAGCCATAACGGTCATACCCAGAATGCTGCCATGCTTCCAGTAGCTCCCTGGACTGAATGGCGCAATACATTGTTATGGCTACTCTGGAGCTTATTGCTGTTGTATCCCTTATCATTGGGCTACGTTTTGTTGACGTATGAGATTTTTTTCCATGCTCAAAACTGCCCAGCACAAAAGGAACATCAGTACAAGTAAGCTCCAGCCGCCCCATTCATGGAACAGCCCTGCTGCGAATTCCGGCGAGACAGCTAGAGCAGCCAGTGCAATGGTAATGATGCGAAGGGTATTGGCCAGCCATGAGATTACGATCAGGAGGGGCAGGTTGAGCCAGTAGACTTGATGATGTCCGACAAGAATATAAGCCAGAGCTGATCCGGCGATAAGCATCGATTGTAGGGCGTTTATGCCTGAGCAGGCAGCGCTTACATCTACTGGCAGCCCCTGTACCAGCAGTGAGGTTCCTTCCTGTAGCACATGGAAGCCAGTAAGGGTGAAAAACTGTCCTGCAGCCCAACTGCCCGATAGCCTGAACCACCATCCGACAGCATCACCGTCAAGTATCAGCCAGGGAAAGGCCATTATCGGGAGGATCAGCAGTTTTTTTACTCGCTGCTGTCCTGAAGGGTCGAGTTTAGCGGAGAGCCAGTTCCAGAGCAGGATGGTCCAGCCAATGGCCAGCAGGAGAGTCCAGCCGGTTACGATTCCTGTGACGATACTTATCACGGTGAAGACGAGTCCTGTAGTTGGGATTTGGGCTGTGTCGCTCTGAAGTTTCCAAGGGCTGCCAAGCCAGATGAAGACTGGCATTGTCAGCAGGATTGGGAGGCTGTCTGCCGCTTGTGAAACCCAGCTGAGGTCTCGTAACCAGATGTAACCAGCCAGCAAGGCCAGTACCAGGATGATAGGGAGGTCTCGCTTTGTCATTTTGCCTGTTCCTCTTCACTGATAGTCATGAGGTTCCTTCTCAACTGCATGTTGTCTGGAAATTCCTGCTGCAGCTCCAGAGTCAATTCCCTGGCTGTTTTCCATTGTTTTTCCTGAAATGCCTGCCGTGCAAGGTATGCTTTGGCTTCGTTCGATGTATCCGATATCGAAGCATAGAGTTTGCCTGCTAACTCTCTTTTTCCCTCGGCAAGAAGGATCCTTGCCTTGATTTCTCTTCCGGTAATGCTTGTACTCAGTTTGGGTTGAAGTTCAAGGGCAGCACGAGCTTTTTCGGGCTCGTTTTTTTCGAGGTAGGCCTGGCTCAAGATCAATGCTGCGCGGTATCCTGTGACTGCATCGAGCTTCGCCAGTTTTTCGAGTTCTGCTATGCCTGTATCCACATTGCCATCGGTGATCATGATGTCTGCCATGAGCATGCTCATGTTTTTTGTCTGCAATTGTTTTCTGGCAAAAGCGAGGGCCTCACTGTTGCCGCGGTTGAATCGAAGTGATTGAGTTATACCGTAAGCCACCCATTCGGGAAAGTCAGCCGGGATTATTTCCATCTCGTGAAGCTGCAGGGCCGCTTCCAGCCATCCGCCGGCCATGAAAACTGCAGCGAAGGCTTCTTCGCTTTGCATGAGTCTGGAGAGTTCAGGCGAAGCTGTTGACGATGTGGCCATTTCTTCGAGCTATGCAAACAACTGGTGCTTTCGGGAGTTTTTGGGTGTGTGAGCAAAAAAAGAATCGATATCGATCGATTGGGGACGTTCCAGCCGGAATGCGAGCACCCGTTCCAGGGCTCGTTCCAGCTCTGGGTTCCAGGAGGAACGTTTGAATGGATGTGAGAGTATGAGGTCGTATGCTTCTGTTTCTTTTCCGCTTTTCAGGAGCTGAAGTATGCGGAGCCAGTACGTTTCCTGGTGTTTTGCAAGTAGTGCCTCTCTGTTGGCAACCTCTTGCTCGAATTGTTCTTCGTTCCAGAAGATTCCTTCTGGTAGTTCCTGCAGGTAGAGTACAAGCGAGGAGAGTTTGCCGAAAAGATCGGCTTTATTGGCCTTTTCGATGCTGGCTGGTGTTGCTACATGGCTCCAGAAGAGGGCTTTAATCCTGATGAAGTCAGCAGATTGATCGTTTATGTCTCTTGACCATGTTTGTAAGGCTAAAGCAAGCTGACCATTGCGTCGATAGAACTCGCCAAGTTGGTCGCGGTAGAGAGGATTTTCCGGCTTCGCCAGGTGTGCGGCAACATACTCGATGCGAGCCATTCGCTGCTTTCCCATTCGTTCAAGCATGTGTGCGCGGAAGGAACGGACATCAGGGTTTTTTGGGTCGATCCTATAGGCTTGTTCGAGATACTGCCAGGCTTTCAGCATGTTGTCGGGAGCAGTCAGGAGTGCTAAACGGTTGAGGCGAATGGCTTCGGCGTTTCCGTCAAGGGTGCTCTCCTGTAAAAGTTTTATTGCTTCAGCTCTCTTGCCTTGTTGGATGAGGGCATCTACATCGAGGGCAAACCAGATACCTGGAAGGCTTTTGCGGTTTTCCCATTCTTGTCGGAGGGCTGTGTAGGCTTTCTGATCACCTGTTGCAAGAAGTGAACGCGCGATCATCATAGAGACTTCTTCGTGTTTTTTGAACGCTTCCGGATGTTTTTCGTACAGGGCTCGAAGGCGTTCGATGTTGCCGAGCTTCCGCAGTGCTTGAATTTCAAGGTTTAGCCAATGGTCCTGCGTGTCGAGCAGTGTCTGGTCTCGCATCCTTATAATATCGAATGCTCTGGCTGGTCGACCCTCTTCCAGCAGTTTTGCTGCATCAATCAGCGCTTGTTGGTTTCTCGACTTCTTTATGCTGTCGCGTATGGTAGAAACGCTGTAATAGCCAAGGCCTGCTGTCAGTATGAGCAGGCTCAGGATAATGATGATGCGCAGTTTTACTGACTTGTTCATGAACGAACGTTTTTTTCGGCCATTAACTGGTGCTGCCTGTTGCGAAGATAGATGACCAGCAGCAGAAAACTGCCAAGAATCAGTATGGTTGAAGGTTCAGGTGCTGTGGTCATAGGTGTCCCAAGATTGATAGCAAGTACCAGGTCATCATGCTGGTTGCCGAAGCCGGTTTCAAAGCCAAGAAGCAGATACGGGCTGTCCGCAATGGCGTAGGCAAGAGCATCGGTGAATGAGCTATATGTTGCTTCTGCAGAAAGCCAGCCACTTTCTTCCGAATAGGAGAATGACAGGTTTGCTCCTGCCTCAAGAGGCTCTGTGAAGGGGATGAAATATCCATTTTCTATGTCAGCCTGGCTTATGTACTCCTGAGCGAATACGTTGTCGCTCATGCTGAACAGTTCACCTCCTGTGGTGCCACTTGTGTAGGAGAGTGTAGCGTCTGGTGCAAAATTCTGGTCACGTCCAAGATAGTAAATTCCAGCATTTTCGGTTGCCGCAGAGGTGATGATGTTTGCAGGATCAATGCTGACAAGGTCGTCCTTTACGTATGACTCTCCGCTTACAGTGTTGAACAAGTCCAGATACTTGTCTATCTGGTCTCCTGCTTGTGCTGTGTTTCCTATCTGGCCTGCAAACATTGCGCCAGTAACAAGTAACGATGAAGCTGTTTTCCTGAGGAATGAAGTAACGCCTTTTGAAGTGAAGGCGGCACCAGCTGCTCCTGTTTTTGGTTTTTCAGCGATGGTTTTCATGGTCGTATGGAATAGTGTAATCACAATTGTTATAGACTCTGAAAGAGTAGAGTCAAAAAGCGTGCTTGAATTGCATTTACGCAATTTCCGCTTTAAATACCTGGGGTTATGGGATTTCTTTGATAGTAACCTCTATGATAGTACTCCATATGTGCACTTTGGTCTCTCATTGTCAGTCAAAATGAGAGATCTTACATCTGACTTTTTTCTGTCGGTTGATTTTTTTATTTGTTGTTCCAAAAACTGATACTATATTAGTATCAATTAAAGTAACGCTTATGCAGCTACTGACGAAACATACCGATTATGCCATCAGGGCACTGTTGACTCTTGCCGGACATGCCGATACGTACCTTTCGGCCCGGCGTATCGCTGAAGAACAGCAGATTCCCTACCAGTTTTTGAGGGGGCTTTTGCAGGAGCTTGCTCGTGCAGGTTTTATCAGTTCCAGGGAGGGTGCCCATGGTGGTGTAAAGCTCTGTAAGGCTCCGGAAACGATTTCGGTGCGTGAGGTGATTGAGTTATTTCAGGGGAGAGTAGAGCTTTCTGAGTGCATGTTTCGCAAACAGATGTGCGCCAATAGAGCTAACTGTGTGTTGCGCCACCAGATCATGAAGATAGAGCGGATGGTAAGTGCGGAGTTCGACAAGGTGACCGTTGGTTCATTGCTTGCTGATCTGCAGGAAGTCAACAGGCGCGGTGCTCAAAAAGCAGCTCTAGGAGATGCGTTGTAGCGGGAAGAATAATCGGATGCTTGAAACAGCTCTTTGGATCAGAGCTAAACTGCTAACATAAAGAAGAAAGGAGACTACCATGGGTATGTATTGTGATCAGTGCCAGGAGAGCGTGAAAGGTACAGGGTGCATTGCACGAGGGGTGTGCGGCAAGAGCGAGGCTACAGCAAAACTGCAGGATACCCTTATCTATACCTTGCAGGGGGTAGCACTGTGTGCAGAGGCTTCAGGACAACCGCTCTCTCCGGAACATGGCCGTCTGATCAGCGAGTCGCTGTTTGTGACGGTTACCAATACCAATTTCGACGATAATGCTATTACAGCCAGAATCAGGCAGATGCTCTCTCTGCGTGATGAACTCAGGGCAACACTCGACACCTTGCCGTCACATGACTGTGTTGGCTGGAGCGGTGAGACCAAGGAAGATTTCATACGTAAGGCTGAAACCTCAGGTATCGAGGCTTTGAGCGAGCATGAGGATCTTCGCTCACTCAAAAGTCTTATCCTGTATGGTTTGAAGGGGCTGGCTGCCTATACTGACCATGCTGCTGTGCTGGGTTATACTGACGAGGCGATCCATGAATTTTACGTCACGGCACTGGCTGCTTTGACGAAGGACCTCGATGCTGATACGTTGCTTGGACTGACAATGGAGACCGGCAATTTGGCTGTAAAAGCCATGGCGTTGCTTGATAAGGCCAATACGGAAACCTATGGCCATCCCGAGATGACGAAGGTCAATATCGGTGTCGGTAACAAGCCTGGTATCCTGATTTCCGGGCATGACCTGAAAGATATGGAAGAGCTACTCAAGCAGACCGAAGGGACCGGTATAGATGTCTACACTCATTGTGAAATGCTGCCAGCACATTACTACCCGGCATTCAAGAAGTACGGTCACTTTGTCGGTAACTACGGTAGCTCCTGGTGGGCTCAGGATAAGGAGTTCGAATCATTCAACGGCCCGATCCTTATGACTACGAACTGCATTGTGCCGGTGCGCGAGTCCTACAGGAGCCGGATCTCTACTACCGGCAATGCAGGATACGAAGGGGTAAAGCATATTGCTGCTCCGTCGGATGGTTCAGCAAAGGATTTTTCGGAGCTTATCGAGCAGGCCAGAACCTGCAAGCCACCTGTTGAGCTTGAAACTGGTGAAATTGTTGGCGGATTTGCCCATCACCAGGTGCTTGCTCTGGCAGACAAGGTGGTTGAAGCTGTCAATACGGGTGCTATCAAGCGGTTTGTGGTTATGGGAGGGTGTGATGGACGGCATAACACACGCAAGTACTATACGGATGTTGCCAGTCAACTTCCTGAAGATACGGTGATCCTGACGGCAGGGTGTGCCAAATACCGTTACAACAAGCTGCCGCTTGGTGATATTGGTGGTATTCCGAGAGTGCTCGATGCTGGGCAGTGTAACGATTCATATTCGCTGGCGATCATTGCCATGAAGTTGAAAGAGGTGTTCGGCCTGGATGATATCAACGATCTGCCTATTTCTTACGATATCGCGTGGTATGAACAGAAAGCAGTGACCGTGCTTCTTGCACTGCTGGCACTTGGAGTGAAGGGGATACGCCTCGGACCTACGCTGCCAGAGTTCCTGACTCCCAACATTACTGCAGCGCTTGTCGAGAAGTTTGACATCAGGCCGATCGATACCGTCGAGGGCGATATTGCATCCATGATGGCCGGTGCCTGACCATTTTGTCTGGTTTTCCTGCTGTACAGACAACGTACTGAGATCATACGAATCTCCAGTGCGTTGTCTGTTTTCAGGCAAGTTTTCACCGGGTGATACAATGTTCTTACACGCTTGCATTTTGAGAGTCTTACCATAATCATCAATGCCTCAGATGTCAGATAAGTACCATGCTGAGCATGCAAGACCAACATATGTACTACCGCAGCGAACATTCGGCAGTACATATACCTGGTACGGGTCTTGGCCTGGCTATCGTCAAGGATATTGTTGAGCTTCATGGCGGTCAGGTTGAGGTGTCGAGCAGGCTCAACCTGGGGTCAACGGTCAGCGTGATCCAGCCATAGTATCCGAACAAAAGTTTTTATCCAAGCAATTTCCTGATCTGCTGCACGATCTCGTCTGGCTCGACAGGTTTCGTAATGTAAGCATCAGGGAGGAGTTTTTCAGCACGAATGATTTCATGGGTTTGGGCCCTTGCAGAAAGGAATACAAAAGGAATTTTAGAGAGTCGTTCATCTTGTAATATTCTTCTGCGCAACTCCAGACCGTCAAGCACTGGCATCATGACATCAGACATTATAAGGTCTGGCAGCATTTCTTTACAGAACTCCAGGGCTTTCTGCCCATGCTCTGCTTCAGTTACGTTAAACCCGTTCGAGGTGAGTGCGTAAGATATGAGTCTGCGGGTATGTGGCTCGTCTTCTACGAGAAGTATTGTATGTACATGTTTGCTCATGGGGTTGGGGGGTGCGGTTGCTCGTATTTACACTCTATAGGGTATAAATTAACTTATTTTTCCAGAAAAAGATTCCGAGGTTTAAGGGCTTTAGGCAACTTGGTGTTGCCTTTATTGAAATAAGGTTTATGCTCACCTTGTAGCTCTCGTGTCTTTTTTGTTAAAATATTATTTTATTGTGATTTAAAAGTTATCATGTTTGCGCTCAAAAATGCTGATCGAGCTGATACGCTGCTCATATAAAGATTATAGTGTGCGCGCGTATCTCGATCAGAGGTATGGATTTTTCTTTCAGATTTCACATAAATTACGTAACATACATACTATAATATGTATTTTTGTTGTTCTGGGCATTTTCTCATTTCCCCCGTTACTGGAAATAGTCATGTCCATTCCATCCATACTGCTGGTTGATGATGAGCCTTCACATCTTAGGCTACTTGAGGTTATGCTTCGTATGACAGACTATCGGTTGCTGACGGCAACTGACGGCTACAAAGCTATGGAAATCTGTAAACAGGAGCGACCATCCCTGATTTTTGCTGATGTTCATATGCCTGTTCTCGATGGGATTGAGTTCAGAAGATTGCTTCTTGAAGATGCTGATTTTTCTTCGGTTCCATTCATTTTCATGTCAGGGTATTGGCATACGAAATTTCACATAGAAGAGGTTCGGCTCAATTGCGATGCATTTCTTGCCAAGCCTTTTGATGCAGAGGACCTGGAACAGGTTATGACCAAAGTTCTTAGTTCCAGCGTTTGTGTATGATGCTGGTATGCCAGGAGGAAAACATGCTGCAGGTTACTACGGGTGTATTTTTACTATAGAGTATGTATGACTGGAGTGTTTTTATTACATTCTAAAGTAATCAATGCAAACTCCTTCCCCCTGAAGATGCATACACTACTATCACCACAGAAGGCTTCAAATGGGCTGAAGGAGTCCCTTGAGTTGTTGAAACGTCGTTACCGGCAAGGAATCAGTAACGATGTCATAGCATCGATACCCGGGACATTTTTTGTTATTGATTCCGAAGGGCGGTTTGTGGATTGGAACGACTATGAGCGGGATGAGGTCGTAGGGTTTCCTGATGATGAAATGTTGGGAAGCAGTGCACTACAGGCATTTCACCCTGACGATCGGCAACGGGCGCTTGATGCTGTCCGGCATATATTTGAAACCGGCAATGAAGAGGTGGCTGAAGGGAGAATACGTATCAGAGGTGGTGCAGAGTACCGCTGGTACCTGATATCTGGTCGTCGGATTAGTATCGACGGTGTGCCCTTGCTGATTGGTACAGGTATAGATATCAGCAGGAGGAAGCGTCTCGAGGAGATCAATGAGTTCACTGTCACCCTGCTCACCGAAGCTGAATCTCTTTGCGAAGAGGAGATTCTCCGGCGTACGATTGAAAAAGCCAGAGTTCTCAGTTCAAGTACAGAAGGTTGGCATATAGTTGTCAATAGTGACGTTTTTGACCATGATTCTCTTGCCGAGATCATTCCCTGTACTGCAACCGGGAGGACTGACAGGGTGATTCCTGATATTGGAACATCACAGGTGATACGCAGGGCAATGCTGGGTATGGAACCTGTGATAGCCAATCAGCCCCGAGGAGGGGAGTCTTTCCATAGCAGAACTCTTGCCGTTCCTCTTGTGAAATCATCCCGGACCTATGCGGTATTCTGTTTTTCAGGCAAACCCTACGACTACGATGATGAGGATCTGACGTCTGTCATCAGCTTGGCCAGGCTTGCTCAGGATATTATCAGCAGAAAAAGGGCTGAACAATCCGAACGGAAAATGCAGGAGACTTTGCTCCAGGCAAGGAGAATGGAGCTCATTGGCCAGTTGGCAGGAGGAATCGCCCATGATTTCAACAATATGCTGGCAGTGATCCTCGGACATGCAGAGACTCTGCTCGATACTATTGACAGTACCAGTCCTGATTATGAAAATATTCATGCAATATACAACGCAGCTAACCGTTCGGCCTTGCTGACCAGGCAGTTACTTGCGTTTGCCAGACGCCAGACAGTCATGCCTGAAATCATCGAGCTGAACAGCACCATCGAGAGCATGCTTGCCATTTTGAGGAAGCTTGCTGGTGACAGGGTTGAGGTTGCATGGTTCCCGGGGCAGGTGCCTCTGCACATAACTATCGACCCATCACAGCTTGACCAGATACTTGCCAATCTGACAGTCAATGGTCGTGATGCAATGATGACTCAGAAGGGGATCCTGAAAATCGAGACCACTCTGGTTAACGTAGTACGCAGCGAGTGCAGCCTGGGGCATCCTTGCCAGGAGCCGGGGCCTTATGCTTGTATAAGGTTTTCGGATAATGGATGTGGGATCGGGGAGGATATCCTCCCGCATATTTTTGAACCGTTTTTTTCTACCAAACAAAATGGAAAAGGCTATGGCCTCGGGCTTTCGACCGTATTTGGGATTGTCAAACAGAACCATGGTGGTATCTGTTGTGACTCCATGCCTGGAAAAGGGACAACGTTTTCGATTTTTTTCCCGTTACAGGGCAAGGTGGAGGAAAAAAAGCCTATACAAGCCACGCCTGCTATGAGAAAGCCTTCGCAAGCAAAAATCCTTCTGGTCGATGATGAACCGGAGATTCTTCAGTTGTGCCGGATTACCTTCGAACGGAAAGGATACAGTGTCCTCGAGGCATCGTCAGCTGAATTGGCAATAGACATTGCTGCCAGGCAGGGTAGATCTATTGATCTTCTCGTGACTGACCTGATGCTGCCGGGAATGAACGGTATTGAGCTTGCCGATGCCATTGTAAAGTTCAACCCTGATATAAAAACAATCATCATTTCTGGTTATTCCCACGATATCATGCCGCCAGATTCCGCTGCACATGAGAGTAAGGAGTTTCTCCAGAAACCCTTCGCGATCAAAAGCCTGCTCGAGAAGGTGGCTCTGTTACTTGATAGCAGTATATGATGCTCAAGTACCGGCTGGGGGGCCACAGCAGGCTGTTCCATGTCAGGGCTGTTGCCTTCGGGTTATAAGGCCGGATTTGGTGGAAAATTCCTGGAGGACTTTTTTTGAGCTCTGGTATCCGACTTCCATAATCTCGGCAATCGCTGAAGTATCGACCAGGCTGAAACTGTCGATATCGGGCGTAATGACGAGATCGGCTTCTTCCAGCTGTATTTCAGTGGTATTCTGAAGTGCACTATAGAATGCGTTGAGTAGCACTCCAACAATATTTTCCGGCTTGCTGAACCTATGTTTACCCATGAGATCTACACAGATGATTGGGCCGTTTTCAGTATTGAGCAGGGGGGAGACTGGGACATTTTCAACCAGAACGCCGTCTACGAGAAGCATTCCATTGCGTTCAACCGGTCTGAAGAGACCAGGTATGCAGCTGCTGGCCATGACTGCTGAAGCGACATAGCCGTTATCCATGACTACTTTGCTGCCGGTAGATATATTGGTGGCAATCATGGCAAGCGGGATTCGGGCATGCTCCAGTCTCGCATCACCCAGAAGCTCCTGTACAAGACCGCCAAACTTTTTATTGGAGAGTAGGCCATATTGGGAAAGGGTCAGCCCGGACAGGTCGAACCAGTCGAGTTCACGGGAGATATCTGCAATCTCCTGCCAGCTTTTTCCGAATGCATGCAAGGCGGCAATAAATGACCCGATGCTGTTGCCAGCAACAGAGGAAACCGTTATATCAAGTTCATTCAGAGCACGCAGAATCCCGACGTGCGCTGCACCTAGCACAGCTCCTCCACCCAATGCGAGGCTTATAGTAGCTCCTTTTTTCTGTCCTTTTGGCATGTGCAGGTACTGGGAATTGTTCAATATCAACCTCGGTTTACCTGTGCCTGGCTGAACGCCTGGCGGGAATCTCTATTGATTTACGTGAATTGTCAGTAATTAAGTATATTTATAATAAAGTTTTGATTCAAGAACCAAGTGCTTTGTCATGCAAAAACCGGCACAAAGTAACAAGTCGAACAGGGATATATCACAACCTTTGAGAGGAAAGATCCTCAAAAATGCTGTGGTAGTAGCTGGCCTTTTCGCTATGGGGTTGGTTATGAAAAATGTACTTTCAACCCATCAGAAACCTCGTGAAGAGGTGAAGCTGAATGACTATATCAGCTCAATCGGGGGTAAGGAGGCTGAATGGCTTGCACGCAATATTTACCATGAGGCCCGTGGTGAATCGTGGGATGGCATGCTGGCTGTTGGTATTGTCACGCTCAACCGTGTCAATTCACCGTATTTTCCTGATACCATTGAAGATGTGGTGAAGGAATACAAGCAGTTCAGCTGGTTCTGGGACGGAATGGTGGACCGTGAAAATGACAGAGATGCATGGAGGATGGCCAAAGCTGCGGCAGCAGAGGTTATGCTCAATCCGGATCTGCCTATAGCGAGGGAGATAGGTGATGCCACTTATTATCATGCGGATTATGTCAAACCTTACTGGTCGGATGGTAAGGAGCATGTCGCTACAGTAGGGCGTCACGTGTTCTATTTATAGGCACATGCACGGGCGGATGTTAAAGAGGCTTTATCACTAGTGTCCGGTTGTTGAAAAAATAAATCTCTGCAAAGCATTATAAGAGAATAATATACGGCGACTTTATCTCGTTACCGATTTCAAATCGCCTGCTATCTTTGATCATTTCATAATTCTCAGCAAAGAAATGATC